>Ga0302296_1001789_pt1 | contig 14952 bp, 9 predicted proteins | sample III_Fen_N3_1_FD_194546 | JGI IMG/M metagenome (GOLD analysis project Ga0302296, IMG submission 194546) | Peat permafrost microbial communities from Stordalen Mire near Abisko, Sweden - III_Fen_N3_1 | ecosystem: Environmental > Terrestrial > Soil > Wetlands > Permafrost | place: Sweden: Abisko... | reverse complement strand
GTCGGGTCATCACATTACTTTCAATTCCACCATATCCGGCAGTTTCCATTCTGCCAGAGAAGTTTATGGTTCCAACATCGGATAATCCTACCGCCAGGTTGCCCATAGCTGCCCAACCTCCTGATTCATCAAATTGTGACATGCGAAGTTCATCGGTCCAGATTTCTCCCGATTTAGTTCCCCCGCTGATATTCCTCACCCCAATCAATATATTTTCAACGTCAGAGATAGAAGGGTTTCCTTTGACTGTAATCTTATTATTTGGTTTCGTTGGATCATGATCCACATAAGGAACCAGGTTTGAAACTTTAGAGGCTACGTTTTCTTTATTTCTCTTTAACTTTACATTGGTAAGCACATCAAATGAAAAATCAAACATATTCTCAGGATACCACACAGTTTCCCGATCGGATGGTTTTTCCCCGGAATAAATGCCGCCCGGTGTTAACCTCAATGGAATTTCATATTCATAATAATTATTTTGAAGATCTGATCCAATCCGGATAAAACAAGTCAGTTCATTATCCTTTAAGTTGTAATTATCAACCTTCATTTTTTCAGCATGCACAAACATTTGCAGGCGTTTATACTGGCGCATGTCATAGGAGGCATTTTTATAAACCCCACGGGCATCACCGGGAGCAAGATCATTTACCCTCAAAACCATTGATTGTTCGTTTTGTTGCAATAATTGTGGTTGTCCGGGATCAGTTTCACGAGTGATTCCTGGAGGCAAAACATAATTTACAGGTGATTTACTTGCATTTTCCTCAATATTGACGGCCTGGATATCCAGTTTGCCTGTTTGGCTCGGAGCTGTTGTAGCGGTTTCATACAGCGGTTTTGTAAAACCACGCCATTCCCCACGTACCAGGTCGAGCGTAGCAAGCCTTAAATGGGCATCGCTATCAAAGTTGGTCATGAACATACGTATAAACCGGATAGATTTAAAGTTACGAATGCCTCCAATTGCTTCCGGATTTTCCCTGATTGGAATTTTGAACTGGTACCACGTCACAGCTTCCGTCTTGCCGTTTTTAAGCGTCACCTGTGAGGTTATGGCGTCGGTAATATAGTTTTTACCAACGGCCATATTATCTTTCGTGATATTCACTTTATACTGATAATACTTTTCATATTCATTCATGGTATTATCCCCGTTAATATCTTCATCATCCGGGATTGAAGTAGCAGATGTAGCGTACGATTCCACCACTGTGCTTGCATCGGGTGAATTCCCTTCAGTTCCGTTATAATGTTTATAGCGGTTTAATATATCGAGTTGTGCATTGTCATAATCTGTGCCCCGGTAAAAATGATAATTATCTCCTGCCGGATCATTTAATGGAGAGAATGGATCAGTAACCATTTTCTGACGTTCTTCCGGTGACATGTCCTGACTGACCTGACTGACATAATCCCGATAGGCAGGGAACCCAAGTTCATCTTTTGTGGATAATCCGTCTAATCCAACATCCTGGTTTTTGCGGGCGCCTAAAGTATTATCAAAGGCATTCACTGTGGACTGCGTTCTTGGAACACGTCCCCATACAGTTGCATCGGTTTTGGTAATATCTCCATCGATTGGCAAACCCGATTCATATGATTTTTTTCCATCTTTCAATATATCTTCACTAATATCTCCCAGGTTAAAGTATAAATCCCCTTTTTTGGCCTGATTCATTCCACCGGCTACATAAGGATCCATCATCCAGAATTCAATATATTCAATATTGGATACTTCAAAGTCAGTTGCATCAAGTTTTCGCATAATACCGCCCCATCGTTTGGTTGGATTCATCAAGGTACCATCGGGATTCATTCCCTGAACATCCAGGTTATAAGGTCCGCGTTCAGTCGGATAGTATGAAAGGTTCATAACAGTCAGCCTTGACGTTTGAGTTGCCAGTGTTTGCTTGTTAGGAAAGATTTCGGGTACATACACATCACGCGTCAGATTATTGGATTGCATTTCCAGGTTATTACGGATATAATCAGGATTCGAACGCGTATCACTGTTATTGAACACCGGATCAACATAATACCAGGCTAATAAACCTCTGTTTTTACCGTAATCTATATTATTGCTAAGTTTTGCTTCCGGAAAAAGTGCATTGGGACCGTTATTATAAGGGGTACTTGCCAGATACCAGTTTGCCGGGTAATGGATATCTATAGACGTTTGAGTAGACTCAAAATCATCAATATAGGCCAGGCCTGCACTCCCTACAACGCTGGAATGGCCTGGTATCAGCTGTGCTATTTCAGCATTTAAAGCAATAGTGGAAGGTTTTACGGCATTCACAAAAGGTAGCTTGTTCAGCATATTGGTCAGAAATTGCGATTCTGTACGCCAGGATGTATTCAATCCCCATATTGTATTTGAAATAGGCTCGCTACCTGTATTGACTTTCGTAGTTAAAGGCATTTCTGAAAGGTGCATGATGGTACCACCCAAACTAAAATCCTTATTAAACTTATATTCTAAATGGGTTCCAAATAATGTTTTGCGTTGCATGCTGAACATCGATTGGTTTTCAAGTTTCACATCAATATTCGTTCCCGACTCCATTAGGGACGTATTGATAATGGTTACCGTCCCCATCGTATAATCAACCGTATAGTCTTTATTTTCAACTAACGTGGCTCCTCCTGCTGTGACTGAAACAGAACCGCGGGGAACATTCATGGCATTCAGACGAATCTCTGATCCCGATGAGGCTTTGTATTCTCCTACAAGATGGAATTTATTTTTTTCACTGAATTCACGTGCTACTACCAGAGTAGAATCATACAATTCCTGATAAACATATTTATCTGCTATTTTCGCATTCCCGATTTGTCCTAGCAAGTGTGAGCCAAATGGTTCCAGCACAGGGAAAATGATTCGTCCTGTATTGGATTGCACTGTATATCCCTCAATATAATCAAATCTCCCATCCGGATTAGGGGCATTTTTTGAATCCAGTTTATCCAGGTTCATGACACGCAACAAGATCTCATTCTTAATGTTTCCTTCGGTTAAGTATCGAAGGTCGGTACCTACCGAATCATTCCGGTATACAATATTCAACAAAAATTTGTCGGGTTGTATTTGAAGTGCTCCCAGGCTGTATACGTTCTTCATCATCAACTTCCATGATGTTAACCGGGTCGATTGCGAAGTTCCTTTCAATAATTTCACTAACAGGGCAGGATTTTTTATTTCTCCCTGGACATCTGTAACAGGATTGGTTGAGAATTCACCTACCTGATAGGTTTGGCCATTGAACGAATAATCATAAGCAACACCCAAGACCTCATCCGGGTTTAATGCTGTTCGCAATGATATAATACCTAAGGTCTTGCTATACGTATATTCGGAAGGATCCAGCTTACGTGCACTTTCAATTTTTTCATAGTCTTCACCTCCATTGAAAGGCTTACCTCCAAACACTTTTGCTGACAGCAAAGAATTTGTTTGTTGGATATCACGAATTCCCGCAGTTGAAGCCATGTATGAATACATACCGTTGGCTTTGTTGACCGGATTTTTATTTGCCGGTTGTATTCCCCAATAGGTATTTTCAAGTGTATCTGCTTCCGCCAAATCCAAAAAAGCTATGATATTTCTGGATTGATCGTAAACTCCGCGTTTATTTGTAACCCAGACTTCCAGATTGTTAATGTTGATTCCGGATGAAATATAAGGAAGTTTGCTTACCGAATTTTCGTAGGTATTCCTAAAATACTGAGATAAAAAGAAGTGCCTGTTTTCATCATAATTATCAGCACTAATATCGAATTTAGTTGTCTGTGCGCCACCTTTTGAACTGACTGTTTGAGTTTGTGATTCCTGTTGGGAAGCCAATGCGACAATATTCAATCTTCCAAACTGCAATTCGGTCTTAATACCAAATAATGCCGTACTACCTGTAATCAATGAACTATTAAGCGGCATGCTTACATTCCCTGCCTCAATGTTCTTTATAATGTCATCCTCTTTTCCTTTGTAGGCCAGCTTCACCATTTTCTGGTCAAAATCAAAACTCGATTCCGTATTGTAGTTCAAACCAAAATTAACCTTATCACCCACACTACCCGTTACATTCAACTGAATCTTTTCATTGAAGTCAAAGATGTTTGAGGTACGCATCCGCTCTGTCAATGCCGGGTTATTCACTGTATTGCTTTTGAATCCAAATACAAGTTCTGCCGATCCCTGAGTCTTAATTTGAACCCCACCTGCTCCAAACACTTTATCAGCAGCTCCGATATTAAATTTCATATCCGATATCGAAAACTTATCTTCATTATTAACCCCTGCTTTTGTATTTTTTTCTTTCCAGTAGGTCTGCATGTCCTTTTTAGCTGAGAAATTGCGGTATTCCTGCTCAGTCATTAAAAAAGGAGTTGCTATTTCGTTATTTCCTACAAAAGTCCGTAATACATAATTACCTGATTTTGCATCATATTCAACTACCGATTTCACATTATCCGGTTTTGGTGCATCCATCGGATACTTCTGATTTAACTCTTCGTATGTATCCTGTTTGTATTTTTTGATGGGAAATTTAGGGCGGGTTGGTAGGGTGGTATCTGTTGGGGCAACACTCGATTCGACTGATTGGCTTCCTACGGCATAATGTTCACTGGCAGCTACAAAAACATAAGCCGTACTAACTACAATGCCACAGAAAAGAATTTTAGCGAATGTCTTATTTGTAAAAATCATAAATAATTTTTGCTTCTGTAAAATAAAATTTACTACCTCAAACAGATGAATTCCTGATATCTATTTAATCAGCCATCAATCGAGTTAAAATGAATTTATTAATCGGATATTTTATTTTTTCGTAGTTTGATTTTTCCAGCCAAACGGGTTGTTTACATTCCTGTCTGTGGCACTTACATTTTCCTTACCTCTTTTCATTCCTCATTCCTCATTCCTAACTTCTGATAGGTCTTACATCATTTTCAATGCCAGCTTAATCAGTTGTTCAACTTTGAGGGTCGGTTGTTCAATCAGGATTCGCTCTACCGTTTTTTGCGATGCAGCAGCTGCAAATCCAAGCATGATTAATGCTGAAACTGCTTCTTCTTTTTGCTCTGTATTTTTATTCGTAACAAGATTTGGCATATCGCTCCCACCGCTTCCTTTTACAATTTTATCTTTTAAATCAACAATAATACGTTGGGCAGTTTTAGTTCCAATTCCCTTGATAGCATTTAAAGCAGACACATTCCCCGATGCAATCATTTCCTGAATTTCCTGTGCAGAATACGACGACATAATCATCCTTGCGGTATTAGCTCCAATACCCGAAACAGAGATTAATAATAAAAACAGCTGACGCTCGCTCTGATACCTGAAACCGTAAAGTACATGGGCATCTTCACGAATAGATTCAAATATATATAATTTAGCAGTCGTTTGTTCACCAAGAAATGAAAAAGTTGGTAAAGTAATATTTATAAAATATCCGATTCCACTTGCTTCCAGTACGACGTATGCAGGAGTCAGTTCGGTTATTTCCCCTTTGATATAATCGATCATTCAATAATAGTTGTTTGATTTATTTTCTTAATTTTAACCTGCAAATATACTAAAAATTCAGCTTTTACCCAAATTAAAGGGTCATTTCATTTCAATCTTAATGTAATGTAAAATCAATAACGATTTATTTAAAAAAATAGTACAATTAGAAGGGTTAAATCTGAAAAATAAATCTCTTTACCAAAAAAAATAATTCCTCTGATTTTAAAATTTATTCAAACAAAACAGGGCATTTCTTGTTATAATTATGATATTTTAAATTTAATAACTATAAACAAAAAAACATGAAAAGATTTAAATCAGTTATTTTCTTACTTTTAACGACCACTCTGTTATGTTTCGGGCAATTTAAATTACCGGTCTTACAATTCAAGTACAATGCCCTGGAGCCTACTATCGACAGCACAACCATGTACATCCATTACAATTTTCATCACGCTGCCTACGTAAATAACCTGAACAAGGCATTGGAAAAATATCCCGAGTTGTATAAAAAAGATATCGTGGAGCTTATTCAAAACATAAATGAATTACCTGCTGGTATTCAAACGGCGGTAAGGAATAATGGAGGAGGATATTACAACCACAGTTTTTTTTGGAGCATACTGGCACCTGCCGGCACAGCTCCAATGTCCCCTAAACTGGAGAAAATACTTGTTGAGAATTTTGGAAGTATTGATGCCTTTAAAGCAGAATTCGAAAAAGCTGCTGTTGGCCAGTTTGGATCAGGATGGGCCTGGGTTATTAAAGAGAAAACCGGTAAATTACGCATCATCTCTACTCCGAATCAGGATAATTCATTGATGCAAAAAGCGGAAGTAAAAGGGAAACCTGTATTGACTATTGATGTTTGGGAACACGCCTATTACCTGAAATATCAGAATAAACGGATAGCCTATGTGAAGGCATTCTGGAATGTGGTAAACTGGACAGAAGTGGAAAAGTTGATTGGTTCGTAAAAACATATAATAAGAGCCTCCTGATTCAGGAGGCTCTTATTATATGTTCCAGATAAATTAATAAGTGAAATAATTTATCTAAATTGTCATTTCTTGTCCTTATCCATTATAGGCAATAATCCTCCAGTTATTTCGAACATTTTGGAGAAAGAATAATCATAGGCATTCATAAGCTGATCAATGCAATACTTACCAGTCGGGCTTTTCCACACTTCAAGATAATGGTCCATCTTTTCGTCGGGTACATCCTTGTAAATAAAAATTGAATAGGCTATAAGTTGATTTGTCATCTGTTTTCCTAATTCTCCCTGAAGCGCTGAATCCATTTTCAATTTTATCACTTCGTCCGATACTTGTTTGTCGTCGGGGAGGGCATTATTGGCACCTTTTATCATTGATACAACCACGTTCTGTAACATTTTAGCCATAAATTCAGAGGTTCTCATTTCCTGATTAAGACTCACCAGTTGTTGTACTCTTTTTTGTGCTGGCGGATTTGTATTCATGCCCTGAAAGAAATCCAACATCTCCCGTTGTTTTGATGGTGAAGCAGACTCTTTTTCTACTTTGTTGAACTCCTGCATAAAAGGATCTTTGTATAAAGTAATTACCAGCTTCAGACTGTCTTCATTTGAATATTTCTCAAGATATTCAGCCATAAACTTCATGGCATTCTTCGAGTTAAGTCCTGAAGTCATAATATCTTTAAACTTCTCAAATTGTTCAGGTTTTGCAAACGTGCTCTTCTTTTCTTCAATCTTCGATTCAATCATATCATCGAGCTGATCCACCTGATCTTTAATCCCTGTCTGTTCAAGTACTTCATCCGCTGTTCTATGGGAGCTTTGTGCAAATGCATTCAGGCTGAATAGCACAACAACAATACAGGTAAATAATTTTAATTTCATACTGGTTTATTTTTGTTTTGTTTCAATTCTTTGCCCCGTTAGCAGGACATACTAACATATCTGTATATTAAAAAGTTTTGACAATGATCTGTTTGCTATTATCCATGTTTCTTTTTACATAAGTAATGAATAAGATTTAATGATATATTTGGTCATCTACAAAAGCTTCCATTTCAATGTTCTGACAATTCTTAATTCTTAATTCTTAATTCTTAATTCTTAATTCTTAATTACCTTTACCATCGATGCTGACTTTCGCATTGGTAAGTGCTAATTTATTTTCACCCCAACTGGTCTGAATTTTGCAATTCAAAAGTTGAATATCATTGGCAAAGAAAACACCGAATGGTTTATCAGCAATAATGTTGACATTTTTAAGCACAACATTGGTTATTGCCGCTTCGGGCAAACCCCATATCAAACCGGCCCGTTTACCACTTGCAGCAGTTGCAGTAATGTCGGTAAATGTGATATTGCGATAAGTGGGTGTAAGTGCTGTAACAGGTGCCGAAGGATATGCCGCTGCAATTTCGGGAGTTATCATCTGTAAATTTCTATACTCACGCTCTTTTGCCATATAGCTAGCATAAATCAATATTGGAATGCCTACATTTGTCATACGCAGGTTTCTGTAAGTTAAATTTTGAAGGACTCCTCCCCTGTCACGATCCGATTTGATACGGATACCACAATCAGTATTCGTGAATGTACAATTTTCAACGGTTATATCCGAAACCCCGCCTCTTGTATAACTGCCAATGGATACACCATGACCATTGCCATACTTACAATCTCTAATCAGAACATTCGACGTACCGCCACCGCATGTAAAGTTATCGTCTCCCACACTGACATCACAATGTTGGATAAGTATTTTTGTTCCACTCACGTCACACGCATCAGTATTATGGCTTGGATTTACAGGATCAGTCGATGACGGTGCACGTATTATCACATCGCGTACAGTCACATTTGATGATTTACCACTGATGGCTATATGAAACATTGGCGAGTTGATCAGTTTCACTCCTTCAATCAACACTTTGTCGCAAATCCTGAATGCAATCATTCGAGGACGTTTTGCGTTCTTTGTTTTAGCAAAAGGCCACCATGGACTCCCTTGTCCATCAATCATCCCTTTACCGGTTATCGCAATATCATGAAGTTCTGAGCCACTGATAAATGCAGTTCCATCAGTAGTCCCGCCGGGATACCTGTCAATGGGTAACATTCTGAGAATTGCCGCAGAGTCAATCTGCAGGGCCAGATTATTTGCAAACTTTAAAGGACCACACAGATATATCCCGGTTGGCACAACAACCTTACCCCCACCGGCATTTGCAGCAGCAGTTATTGCAGCACTGATGGCATTGGTATTATCTGATTTATTATCACCCACTGCACCATAATCGCGGATATTGAAAGTCTTATCAGGTATTGTCGGAAGAATTGGCGCAACATATGCCGATTGCGCGTTGATGGCACTATAATTTGCACCGGTCAGTGAGAATAGAATAAAGAAAGAAACATATTGAAATGTTTTCATGTAAGTATTTTTAAATGATTGTTAGCATATTCGTTGAAAATAATTGTATCCATTAGCAGATATTATTTTACAAGTGATTTTATTTTTTCAGCGACTTTTATTCCTTCTTTTAATTCGTTATATCTTTCAATTCTTGTTTTAACATCCTAATTAATAAGAATATCAAAATAAGGTTGAACCTGTCAGTTGGAGTAAAGTTCATTCCAATCTATAGGTAAATTTCGACAATACAAATGTAGTAAAAGTTCTTAATATATGTAATAGTCAGTTTACAAATACCAATAATATAAGAAAGTCGAATTAAAAACCCTGATAAACTATTAAAGCATTCTTTTCTTTAACAAAAGACATATTCGAAAACGGGTAATACATGGTTGATTCTTATTTTAGTAAACCACAAAACAATTGCGTTGAATTTTATATTTCACCAAATCAGTTTTATCGGTTTGAACACAATCCAATCAATTAATCATTGTAGCTCGCAAAAAAAGTGTCTACCCGACTTCCTTAAGCCACATAAACACTTCTTTACTTTCAATATCATTTTCAATGGATACTATCGGTGCTTTGTATCGGCTGTTGAGCTGATTCGTTTGCTTTTTCGGTAGCTTGTTTTTGTTCATCCATGCCCTGATTTGCTTTTAGCTGCTCTATCGTATTGCGCAGGTTATCGCGTTGGCTGTTGTACTGGTCCACATAGCCTTTGTTTGAAGTTGGATCGTACAGCCAGTTTATGGAATTAATTTTCAGCAACGCATCATCGTATTTCTTGTCGCTCACAGCCTGGTTTACATCATTAATAATGACCTGCAGACGGGCTTTTTCATCATTAACCGATTGTTCGGTTTTTTCACTGCTCTTTTGCGAGTTGGTATTGGTCATAACAAATACGCCTGCACCCACCAACACAATAGCCAGGATAACAATGTATATCCATGCTGTTGACGACTTCTTTTTTTCCGGTTCAATGTACTGTTGATACGGAGCAGCAGTCTCTCTCGGTGCATGGTAAACTGGTTCGTTTACAGGAGCTTTTGCCGGTTCTTTTGGTACTTCTGTAGGTTGAACAGGTGCTTTTGGTGCAGTTGGTTCTGCCGGTTCCGGTACTATAGGTGCTGTTGACGGTTGTACTGCCGGCGTTTCCGGTACCGGTACTTTTGGTGTTTCTGTTGATGCCGGTTCTTTTGGCGTCTCTGTAGAGGATGTTGTCATTGTTTGTATGTTTGAGGGTTGATATGCGTGTGAAACGGGTATGTTTTTTTGTGTATAAACAGTCTGTTGATTCTCTTTCTGTGTCAGCCATGTGGGTAAAACCGCATCTGCCTTTTTCAATTTATAATATCTGATGGTAAAAACAATAAAAGCCAGCGATGCTGTTATAAACAGGTAAATGCCAAACCTTGGTTCAACAACGCTTCTTGATGTTACATCACCATAGTTGGCACTATCGTGTGTACCTGCACCAAACCATTGATGAAGGTAACCATATCCGTTTATAAAATTTACAATCCCTGCCACAAAGGTCCATTTGTACTCTTTATAAACCAGGAATCCTCCCAGCAAGGTAAACAAAAATCCCAATATGCCATACCCGATGGAAATTCCATGTATGATTACCGGTTGAAAACTATCACTTATATCCGACGAAGTATTTGCGTCAGACACTTCTATCCAGGGTGAAAAGATAGCAATCAGGGCTAATGCAACTGCTCCCAGTGCAAGGAAATTTACTTTATTCATTTTATCAGAAAATTATATAACTCGCCTGGCTTTTCAACCGGCTTCATGATCGACTGAACTGATTAGTTCTTAAAAAAGTGTAAAGGTAGTTGTTTTGAATCATATAGGCACAAAAAATGATCCTGTTTTGCAATGTTTTTTTTGATTATGCAGTTTATAAAAATGGTATTGCCTTATTTTCAATCATTCCATATATTTTCATCCAATGTAAGTCTTCTGTTGAAGCACTGTCATTAGAGATATAAATGATATACAGTTCGAATTCTTCAGCAAAGTGTGTCAGGTTGTTATTATGCAGTTAAATTTACTTTTATTCAGGATCAACTGACTTGTCAACAAGTTTATTCGGACAAACCGGGTAATTACTTTTGACTTCCAGAGTCATGAAATAGTTTATCACATTTTACACCCCTAAAAAAAGTGACAGCTTCACGTTAAGTAAAGCTGTCATCTATATGGAATTTTGGGCTATTTATTCTAAATGAAGATTATAGTAATCTAAAAATAGAATTACAACTTATCTAACGAATCAACGAATTAACCAATTAACTAATCAACCAGCTTCAGGATACCAATGCATTTCTCCAGACTTTCTTCCCAATGTGGAATAACAAGGCCATAGGTGCTTTTGATTTTTGCCTTGTTTAGCACGCTGTAGTGTGGACGTGGGGTGCGGGCCGGATAATCCTTGGTTTCAATAGGGCGAACATCGCAGGTAATGCCTGCAATTCGGTGAATGGTTTTAGTAAAGTCATACCAGCTGCACACTCCTTCGTCAGAAAAGTGATAGAGCCCTGGAACAAATTCCGTGTGACTCAGTACTTTCAGGATGGTGTTTGCCAGATCAGCAGCATAGGTGGGTGTACCTATCTGGTCGAAGATAACGTTTAATGAATCACGCTCAGTGCCGAGCTTCATCATGGTTTTTACAAAGTTATTACCAAAAGAAGAATAAAGCCAGGCAGTTCGTAGAATAACCACTTGTTTGCAAGTTTCCATAAGCGCCTGTTCACCTGCCAGCTTAGATTTGCCATACACCGTGGAGGGACAAACCGGTTGATCTTCGGTATAAGGGATATAATTGGTACCGTCGAACACATAATCGGTAGAGATATGTACTACTTTCAGGTTGTTGGCACTGGCAACTTCTCCGATATTACGAACAGCATCAGCATTTATTTTATAGCATAATGCCTCATCATCCTCAGCTTTATCCACTGCCGTATAAGCAGCACAATTGACAATAATGTTTACCTGATTCGTTTTCACAAAAGCATCCAGGGCTTTTTTATCACAGATATCAAGGTCTTCGACATCAGTATAGAGAAATCTGAAAGCAGGAAAACCTGCTGCAGCCTGTTGCATTTCATTTCCAAGTTGCCCGTGGCTTCCGGTAATTAGTATTGTATCCATTTTATTGATATTAGCTTCGCGAAATGACTTTCAGTGATATAACTTTCAGTGATATTACTTACAATGATATTGCTTTCGTTGATATTACTTTCAGTGATATTACTTTCGTTGATATGACTTAGAGTGATATGAACCTTCAATGATATTAAATATATTTAATCTGTGTAAATCTGTTTTTAATCTGTGGAAATCCGTATTATAATCTGTGGAGATCCGTATTTTAATCTGTGGAAATCAAAGTATCAGAAATTTTTATCGGCATCTGCAAATAACTTATGTTTTAAATCTTTTTCAGATATAACAGCCTTATCGACAGGAATCTTCCAGTCAATACCTAAAGCAGGATCGTTGTACATGATACCGCGTTCGAGTGTCGGGCTATAGAAGTTATCGCATTTATAGGAGAATATGGCTGTTTCGGTCAGTACAGAGAAACCATGCGCAAAACCCTGCGGAATAAGAAACTGCAAATGATTTTCCTCAGTGAGTTCCACCCCATACCATTGACCGTATGTCGGAGATGAAGCACGTAAATCGACGGCTACATCCCATACAGCACCCTGGATAACCGTAACCAGCTTTGACTGGCTATGAGGACTGAGTTGGTAATGCAATCCACGAATGACTCCGTACGAAGACTTGGATTGATTGTCCTGGCAAAAATGAAGATCAATACCTGCTTCGAGGTAACTCTTTTCATTGTATGTTTCGTAAAAGAATCCACGAGAGTCAGCGAATACACGAGGTTTAATTATGATAAGGTCGGTGATAGGGGTTTTTATAATTTCCATTGAGCGAGAGTTGATTGGTTGATTAAGTTGATTGGTTGATTGGTTTGTTAAATTGTTGTCCCGATAGCTATCGGGAGGATAAATAGTTGATTAGTTGTCCCGATAGCTATCGGGAGGTTTATTAATTGAATATATTTTGAAGTGAAATGTTGATTAACACAATAAACTTAATTAATCAATTCAGTCAACTTAATCAACAAAATTAACTCAATCAACTTAATTAACTCAATCAACTTAATTAACTAAAGACCTAACACACCAACTTCGTTTGCAATCTTAACCAGGTATTCACCGTAATGGCTTTTACAAAGTGGTTGTGCAAGCTTAAGCAATTGTTCCTTGTTGATATACCCGTACCTGAAAGCAATTTCTTCCAGACAAGCAACTTTCAGTCCCTGACGGTTTTCAATTGTTGCAATAAAGTTGGAGGCTTCCAGCAAACTGTCATGTGTACCTGTATCCAGCCATGCCATTCCACGACCCATCATTTTCAGACTCAGGCGTTCTTCTTCAAGGTATACCCTGTTAAGATCGGTAATTTCCAGTTCCCCACGCTTGGAAGGTTTCAATGCCTTTGATTTTTTGACTACATCATTGCTGTAAAAATACAACCCTGTAACAGCATAATTGGATTTAGGATGTTCCGGCTTTTCTTCCAGGCTAAGCACTTTGCCTGCAGCATCAAATTCAGCTACACCATACCTTTCAGGATCGTTTACATAGTATCCGAACACCATAGCACCATCCTTCAGGGTAGCTGCTTCACGCAACGTGCGCGACAAGTCAAACCCGTAAAATATATTGTCACCCAATACCATACACACACTGTCGTCACCAATAAATTCCTCTCCAATAATAAATGCCTGTGCCAATCCATCAGGCGAAGGTTGAATGGCATACACCAGTTTAATACCTAAATCATCACCGTTTCCCAACAGGTTTTCATACAGATGAATGTCCTGTGGTGTTGAAATAATGAGTATCTCACGTATTCCTGCCAGCATTAATACCGATAAAGGATAATAAATCATCGGTTTATCATACACCGGAATGATTTGTTTGGAAATACTTTTGGTAATCGGATACAGACGAGTGCCTGAACCTCCTGCTAATACAATTCCTTTCATAAAATAGTTCTTTAGTTATTGGTTACTATGAATACTGGTTGAAAAAGTTTGAAGAGTTTGAAGTTTGAAGAGTTTGGTATTTGAAGAGTCACCTCCAGTTATCATACTTTTCGTGCTCCAAAATTATATAAAATAATACAATATCCGGTGGTTTTAGTGATTTAATCTTCTTCTAAATCCAATTCGCCGGATTTGTAAAGCTGGTAATTCTTTGCCAGCAGCACCATAAATTTGCTTATTTCTGTTTGAGCCTGAAGGGTTTCAGGAGTAATTTCAGCTTTCTTCATGCGCAACATCATGATACCATATTGAAGATTGAAACAAAGTTCGACATCACTAATCAACGTATTTTGCTGCTGTTGCCTTAACTGGGAAATAAAAGGCAGGACATGGTAAAACTTGGCAGCATATCCGGCATCCTTGCCCGAACGCAGGATAGACGAATGCAATTCGTCGAGTTCAAGAATGATATTTTTATTTAATTGCAAATGTCCGTCAACCTGTACATTTTCAAGGCGCATCATTTCTATCAGGCTTTCATACCAATCGTACATGCTTTTACGTTCATCCTCTGAAACAGGATAAGAAGCAATAATCCGTTCGTTGATAACATCAATGTTAAGATTGAACGCACGTATCAAATCCTCCACTTGCCACATATAGAGTAAGTATTCAGCAATATTTTCCTTTTTAAGTTTTCTGGCTATGTACATAGTGAATTTTTAATAACCCCTAACCCCTAAAGGGGAATTAAGTTAGTATTGATATATGTATGAATTTAAAAACATAAACGTATTTTACTCCCCTTTAGGGATTGGGGGTCTCATTTAAAAATCCCAATCCCCATCTTCATCCATAAAGGCAGGTTCAGTAAAGTCATCAATTTCACGACGGTCTTTCTTGGTAGGACGTCCCGCACCCTGATCACGGCC
>Ga0302296_1001787_pt1 | contig 14954 bp, 9 predicted proteins | sample III_Fen_N3_1_FD_194546 | JGI IMG/M metagenome (GOLD analysis project Ga0302296, IMG submission 194546) | Peat permafrost microbial communities from Stordalen Mire near Abisko, Sweden - III_Fen_N3_1 | ecosystem: Environmental > Terrestrial > Soil > Wetlands > Permafrost | place: Sweden: Abisko... | reverse complement strand
GGTTCAGAATGATTAGTTGGTTCATCAGATAAATTGACGTTTTTGTTTTTAATTGGATTGAACTTTCTTCATTCAATTCATGTTCAATTTATAGAAACAATTAAAAACAAATACTATGAAATTCGTTGTAACAGGTTCATTAGGAAATATCAGTAAACCGCTTACTGAAAAATTAGTTGCTGCCGGTCACTCGGTTACCGTTATAAGCAGCAAAGTTGAAAAAGTCGCACCAATCGAAGCATTAGGGGCTAAAGCCGCCGTTGGTTCCGTCGAAGACGTTGCATTCCTTACCAAAACATTCACCGGAGCCGACGCTGTTTATACCATGGTTCCACCAAATTTTGGGGCTGACGACTGGAAACAGTACATTGCAGATATTGGCGAAAACTATGCAGAAGCAATCCATGGCGCCGGAGTAAAGTATGTGGTAAACCTCAGCAGCATGGGAGCACACATGCCCAAAGGTTGCGGCCCGGTTAGCGGATTGTTCTTTGTTGAAAAAGCGCTAAACGGATTGGACGGGGTAAATGTAAAACACCTTCGTCCGGGATTTTTCTACCCTAATTTTTTAGCAAATGCCGGAATGGTTAAACATGCCGGAATCATGGGTGGAAATTATGGTGAAAGCGCGACCTTGGTTATTGTTCATCCCGACGATATTGCCGATGTCGCAGCTGAAGAATTGCAGAGCCTTTCGTTCAAGGGGAAAAGCGTACGATATATAGTAAGCGATGAGAAAACCACACACGAAGTAGCAACCATCCTGGGATCAGCCATTGGAAAACCTGAACTTCCGTGGGTAAACTTCAAGGATGAAGACACTTTAGCAGGCATGTTACAGGCCGGTGTTCCTGAAGAAGTTGCTAAAAACTATGCAGAAATGGGTTCAGCAATGCGTAGTGGAGAAATGGTTTCGGATTACCTGAAGAATAAGCCTGCTACCTTCGGAAAAACCAAGCTGGAAGCTTTTGCACCGGTATTCGCAGCCGTTTATTCGCAATTATAAAATGAAACGAAAAAAAGCCTGCCCATTACGGACAAGCTTTTTTCTTAATAAACTAAATCTAAACCCCCTTAGATTTTCATTTCCTGACAAAGACCCGATAGGCCCATTTGTCAAGCTTAATATTAACGCCCTTTTCAAATGTTTTTGTTTCTCCTGAAAAATATTCTTTATAATCGCCAGCCTGAGGCAATTGAATGGTTGCCTCAACCGGATTGGCCGATAAGTTGAAGATAGCCAGTATTTTATTTTTGTCTTTTTCACGTGTAAATGCCAGTACTTTATCAGGAACAGAATTTTCTACAAATACGATTGGAGCACCTTCTGTACCATTCCAGAGTGCATGGTTTTCATGTTTCAGCTTAACCAATGACTGATAGAATGCCTGCATACTCAGATCTTTCCAGTTGATGGTGTCTTTTTCAAAAAACAGCAGGCGTTTTTTTAAACCGGCTTCTTGTCCGCTGTATAGCAATGGAATACCTTCTAAGGTAAATGTCAGTGTTGCAAGTGCTTTTACAGCTTCGCCCATCCGTTCATATTCGCTTCCGCTCCAACTGTTTTCGTCGTGGTTGGTAATGAACAGCATTGGGAATGATCCGGGCGCATATTTGCTTCCATTTTCAGTAAAATAATTCCGAATATCTTTAGCCTTTTTTTTGCCTTGCGCAACCTCATTCAGAATGTGGTGTAATTTCCAGGCATAGTTCGAGTTAAACGATTTTTTTAGGAAATCGGGATGATCTTCGTCTTCGGCCAACATGTAAACTGGCTTGATCGAATCGATTGATGCACGAGCAGCTTCCCAGAAATCCTGAGGAACACCCCAGGCAACATCGCATCTAAAACCATCAATGTCAGCTGTTTTTACCCAGAAATCCATGGCATCAATCATAGCCCGGCGCATGTGTTTCGAATCAAAATTCAGATCAGCAATATCCGACCAATCCGGATTTGGCGGAATCACATTTCCCAACGAATCCTGTGTGTACCAGTCTTTGTGATCAACAATCCACTGATTATCCCAGCCGGTATGGTTGGCAACCCAATCGATGATGACTTTAAAACCCATTTCATGCGCTTTATTCACCAGGTTTTTAAAATCTTCCATCGTTCCAAATTCAGGATTAATGGCCTTGTAATCTTTTACAGAATAGTACGAGCCCAAACTACCCTTGCGGTTTTTTACCGAAATCGGGTTAATTGGCATGATCCAGAGTATATCCACGCCCAATTCTTTCAATCGTGGAAGGTGTGCTTCAAAGGCTTTGAAAGTACCTTCCGGAGTGTATTGCCGGATATTCACTTCATACAAAACGGCATTTTTGGCCCTTTCAGGAAATGGGATATTTGCAACCGGTTTTGTTGTCGGCTGACAGGCAAAAACGATCAGGGCCAGTATAATAATAAACAGTTTCTTCATGGTTATTTTGATTTAGGTTATTACAACTTCTTTAAACCTTTGGCTTGAGCTTTATCGGTAATTTCGGTAATACTAATTGCATAACCTCCACCCGGAGCACATTTTTGTTTTAATATCGATTTATTGGTTACCAGCACTTTACTGATGGTATATGCCTGTGGATTGGTTTTGTAATTGGCATCCGGGGCGTCGGCATAAATGGTTGCGAGGTATTGCTTGCCTTCATCCAGAAAATCGAATTTCAGGTTGGATAGATAACCGTTTTCATCAACGGTGGTGCCTACAAACCAGTTGTTGGTTCCTTTGGCTTTCCGGGCAATGGTGATGTAATCGCCGGGTTCGGCGGCCAAAGCGCGCGAATCGTCCCAGTCAATGGCCACATCTTTAATAAACTGGAAGGCATCGGCAAAACGCATGTAATTTTCAGGAAGGTCGGCTGCCATTTGCAACGGACTGTACATGGTTACATAAAGGGCCAATTGCCTGGCCAAAGTAGAGTTCACATGCGAATGGTTTTCGGGATTCAGCTTCGAAATGTCCATTTCAAAAATTCCGGGAGTATAATCCATCGGACCACCGATCAATCTGGTGAACGGCAAAATCGTAGTATGGAAAGGCTTGCTGCCGCCAAAAGCTTCGTATTCGGTACCGCGGGCCGACTCGTTCCCAATCATATTTGGATACGTCCGACACAAACCGGTTGGGCGAACTGCTTCGTGGGCATTCACCATGATTTTATATTCAGCTGCTTTGGTAACAGCATACAAATAATGGTTCACCATCCATTGCCCGTAATGGTATTCACCGCGAGGAATGATGTTTCCCACGTAACCACTCTTTGCCGCATTGTATCCGTTTTCGGCCATAAACTGGTAAGCTTTGTCCAGATGCCTTTCGTAGTTGCGCACCGAGCCCGAGGTTTCGTGGTGCATCATTAACCGAACACCTTTCGATTGGGCATACGCCTGAAGCATTTTTAAATTGAAATCAGGATAAGGAGTCAAAAAGTCGAAAACATAGTCTTTTGATTTGCCAAACCAGTCTTCCCAACCCGTGTTCCAACCCTCCACAAGTACTTCGCTGAAACCATTCTGCGCGGCAAAATCGATGTAATATTTTACCTTTTCGTTGTTAGCGGCATGTTTGCCATTGGGTTTAGCCTTCGAATAATCGAACGTTTCTAGTTTAACCGAAGGAACATCGGTGTATGCCCAGCTACTTTTTCCGGTAATCATTTCCCACCAAACACCAATGTATTTTACTGGTTTGATCCACGATGTGTCTTTGATTTTGCAAGGTTCGTTCAAATTCAGGGTTAAAGTCGATTGCAGAATATCAGTTGCTTTGTCGCTCACAATAACCGTTCGCCATGGCGAAGTACAAGGCGCCAGCAAATAGCCTTTTTTACCCTGAACATCAGGAGTAAGAAATGACTCGAATACCAGGTTTTTATCGTCCAGATTCAGGTGCATGCAGGCATAATCGACCAAAGCTGCTTCGTGAATGTTGATGTACAATCCGTCGGCGCTTTTCATCATCAACGAAGTCTGTACTCCGGTTGGCGAAAATTGAGTTTGCGAAGCATTAGGAGTAATAGCGCCTTTCATCAAACCCCTGATTTCCGAAAGTTTCGATTCGGTATAGTCGTATTCCTGCGTGTCGTAATCTCCCGGAATCCAAAACGCTTTGTGGTCGCCGGCCATGGCAAACTGTGTCCGTTCTTCTTTAATTACCAGATAGCTGAGATTTGGCTGCTCCGGAAATTCGTACCGAAATCCCAACCCATCGTTAAAAAGTCTGAACCGGATAATGATGTGTCGTGATGCTTTGTCCTGATTAAGCGTTACGGCTAGTTCGTTGTAGTGATTTCGGATTTGTTTGTATTCGCCCCAAACAGGTTTCCAGGTTTCGTCGAATGTCGAAGTTTCGCTTTTGGCCAATGTAAATCCGTTCATTAAGCCCAATTGGTCGTTGAAAAGTTCAAGTCCCAATGAACTCGGTTTTACAACAGCTTTGTCTTTATAATTCAGGCTGTAATACGGAACTCCCGCTTTTACCTCGAAAGTTAGCGAAATCTGGCCATCGGGCGATTGAATCTGTTGTGCACCAACCATGTAACACAACAGAATAAATATAAAAAATAACTGAATTTTTCTTGTCATAACCTAATTTTCTATTTACTTAATTCCAATATAAGAGCTGATTTTGCAGGTACCTTCAGGTTTTTCAGGTCTGTAATTGTTGCTTCTGAAATGATTTCTTTTCCTGAAGTGTAATTTCCCATCATCTCGAAGAACCGGTCGGTTTTAAGCGTTTGAGCGCTATCGTTGTTATTCAGTACTACCATCACAGTTTCTTTGTCGTTGTACCTGAAATACACATACATGTCATTTTCAGGTACGTAATGAATCAGCTTTCCCGAATGGATCACTTCCTTGTTTTTCCTCCAGTTGAGCAGTTTGGCCGTAAAATCGTAGTAACTGTTTTGAAAGGAAGTACGTGCCTGAGGGCTGAAGGCATTAATGCTGTCGCCAGCCCATCCGCCCGGAAAATCGCGACGAATATCTCCATCTCCTTTGTTCTTGTCGCCTGTCATCCCGATTTCTGTACCGTAGTATATTTGCGGAATTCCCCGGGTTGTCATCAGAAACGACATGGCCATTTTGTATTTGGCAAGGTCGCCTTTTAAGGTGTTGTTGTACCGTTGAGTATCGTGGTTTTCGGCAAAAATCAACAGGTTGTTTGGGTTGGCAAACAAGTAATCTTTTGAAATATCATTGTAAAGTCGGCTCATCCCTTGTTCGTTCCAACCATTTCCTTGTTCGTTGAAACAGACCGCCAAGGCATCGTTCATTACAAAGTCCATCGGGGTAGGCAGTTGTGAATTATAATGCAGTGAATTAACGGCATCTTTCTGCCAGAAAGCAATGTCTTCGGAACTGTGCAGCCAGGTTTCGCCAGTAATGTTGAATTTGGGGTATTCGTCCATGATGGCTTTTGCCCATTTTGCCATGGCATTTCGGTCGTTGTAAGGGTATGTATCCATGCGGATACCATCGAGACCGGCAAATTCGATCCACCAGATGTTATTTTGAATGTAATAGGTCCAAAAATACGGGTTATTTTGATTCATGTCGGGCATGGTCACGTCAAACCAACCTTCCTGATCTAACTTCAAATCGCATTGGGCAACATGAATATCTTTGGTCGTGATCGCTTTATGGTTGCTGCGGGTAAATGTTGGCCACTGATGTATCCAGTCGGCCATGGGAAGGTCTTTCATCCACCAGGCCCCAATTCCCCCATGATTAGAGACCATATCCATAATGATTTTCAATCCTTTTTGATGGGCTGCATCTACCATTCGGGCATAGTCGTCGTTGCTGCCATAGCGTGGGTCGATTTTATAAAAATCGCTCATGGCATATCCGTGATAAGTGTATTTATCGAAATTGTTTTCCAATAACGGAGTGCTCCATATAGCCGTAGCGCCCAGTTGTTTAATGTAATCGAGGTGATCGATGATCCCTTTAATGTCGCCTCCATGCCGTCCATAATCGATGGTACGGTTTGCCTTTTCCGGTTGCGAATCGGCGTTGTCATTCGATGGATCGCCGTTGGCAAACCGATCGGGCATTAACAGGTAAACCACATCAGCCGATGTAAACCCCTGCCTGCCTGCCGAGCCTGGCTTGCGGTTTTTCAGTTCGTAGATATATGAACCTTCGGTTTTGCCGTTTTGCAGCAGGTCGATTTTAAATGTTCCGGCTTTGACAGATTTTGAATCAATCGTCAGGTCAACAAAAAGGTAGTTGGGATTTTCAACCTTGTTCACTTTAGTGACTTTTACTCCCGGATATTTGATCGAAACCTGATATTGAGAAACATTATTTCCGTGGATAAGCAATTGTACGTTAGGATTTTTCATACCTATCCACCAGTTCATCGGCTCAACGCGATCAACGTTCAGCGCGAAAGTGGAAATACTGAAGGCGATGAAGATAATGAAGATATTTAGTTTTCTCATTTGGTTATAGTTTTATTGTCAGCTCTTTTTTTGCAGACAGATGGTACGATTGATCGTGAACCACCAGATCAATATTCACTTTTGAGTGATTGATAACGTTGAATTCGGATTTATCCATTTTAAATTCGAGATGGGCTTCGCGGAAATTAATCCGGAACGAATACGAATTCCAGCCATCCGGGATGAACGGATTAAGGTGTAATTGCCCGTTTCGAACTCGCATTCCGCCAAAACCCTGAACAAAAGCCATCCAGGTTCCGCCCATGCTGGTGATGTGCAAACCATCGCAAGTGTCGTTGTTGTAATCGTCCAAATCGAGGCGAGCGGTCTGAAGGTACATTTCGTAAGCTTTTTCACGACGGCCAAGTGTTGCCGCCAGAATGGAATGAATACAGCTCGAAAGCGACGATTCGTGCACAGTAAGTGGTTCGTAAAAATCGAAATGACGCGCAATGCTTTCGCGATCAAACTTATCTTCGAACCAATAAATACTTTGGAGTGTATCGGCCTGCTTGATGTATGGCGACCGCAAAATACGATCCCACGACCATTTCTGGTTAATCGGACGATCTTCCGGTCTGAGTTCACTCACTGGAATCAATTCTTTATCCAGAAAACCATCTTGTTGCAAGTATATTTTGCGTTTAAAATCGTAAGGGAAATACATATCCCTGATGATTTTCTTCCAACGCGAAGTCTCTTTTAATTCTTTAAGCTTGAGCTTTTTCACCAGATCTTCGAACAAAAGCGGATGCTCTTTTTTTAGATAATCAATGGCTTCGAGCGTATATTTTAATGTCCACACAGCCATGTAGCTCGTGTGGAAATTGTTATTCACATTGTTTTCGTATTCGTTGGGACCGGTAACTCCCAGCAGCACAAACTTCTTTTTTTCTTCCGACCAATTGATACGCTGACTCCAGAAACGCGAAAGTGCCAACAAAACCTCGAACCCATAAGGAGCAAGGTAATCGCGGTCGCCGGTATAATTGATGTAATTGTAAATGGCATAAGCAATGGCGCCGTTGCGGTGAATTTCCTCGAAGGTAATTTCCCATTCGTTGTGACATTCTTCGCCATTGATCGTTACCATTGGGTAAAGTGCTGCACCATCAGTAAAACCAAGCTTTTCGGCATTTTCGATGGCTTTCTGCAAATGTTTGTATCGGTAAAGCAACAGGTTTTTTGAAACCATTTGCGAAGCAGTTCCAAGCGTAAAGGGCAAACAATAAGCTTCGGTATCCCAATACGTTACACCGCCATATTTTTCGCCGGTAAAGCCTTTGGGACCAATATTTAGCCGCTCGTCGTCGCCCAGATAGGTTTGATTAAGCTGGAAAATATTGAACCGGATTCCTTGCTGGGCAGCCACATCACCTTCAATGCAGATGTCGCTGGTTTTCCACCGCCTGGCCCAAGCCTTTTCCTGATCGGCAAAAAGTTGGTCGAATCCTTTATCCGAAGCTCTTTTCAACGCTTTTTCAGTAGCTTCAGGAAGAATATCCCGAGGATAATAAAGCGTTGAAAGAAGGACTGCATACTTTTCGATGCAAACTTCATCGCCCTCACTGACAAGCACTTTAAAACCAGCACCTACATATTTTTCTTTTTCAACAGCAGTCAGTTCAGGAGCAATTAACTGGTTGTTTAAAGTTGTTCTGAAATTCATCCCGGTACAAACCTGGAACGCGGTTTTTTTGGTTTCCAGACAAACATAGCCCGTTGAACCTTTTATTTTTTGCGAAATGCCGATCCAGAAATTTTCGTCGTAGTTCGAATCTTCGTTCACGACGTTCCCATCGAGGTAAGGCACAAACGAAAGTTCTCCTGAAAAATTAAGCGCTTTTACTGAATAACTGATTGCGCCAATCTCCTGATCGGCAATGCTCAGGAACCGTTTGGCATGAACTTCAACTTTTCGTCCAGACGAAAGCTGAGCCACAAAATTTCGGCTCAATAAGCCAGATTTCATATCAAGGTCGTGATAAAACGAAAGAACTTCGGCATGGTTCAAATCGAGATCTTCACCATCAACATTGACATCGATTCCAATCCAGTTGGTCGTGTTCAGAATTTTGGCAAAATATTCGGGATAGCCATTCTTCCACCAGCCAACGCGGGTTTTGTCGGGGTAATAAATCCCTGCCACATAGCTTCCGCGGAGACTGTCGCCGCTGTATTTTTCTTCGAAGTTTGCACGCTGCCCACTTCTGCCATTTCCAATACTGAGCAAACTTTCAGTAATGCGGTTTTCATCACGATGAAATCCTTCTTCGATGATCTTCCACTCGTCGTGTATGATGTAGTTTTTCATACGGCTATATTTTTGAAGCCCCCTCCAAACCTCCCCCCAAAGGGGAGGCTTAAAAAAAGCCTCGATTTGAATTGTAGGTTAAGAATCCTCCTCATGTATGTCAAAATTGAATTGTTTCCTTTTTTCTCTAGTTTTGCTTTCAATCGACAATTCAATTCCATCCGAAACAAGGAAATAGTTTCTTTCAACTTTTCCTGCTGACGGTTTAACTCAACTTTTCCTTTTCCGGGGCTATTGATATATTGCCCCTTCCGGGCGAAAAGCAATATCAACCCAATGCCCTAAGCTTTCCACTTTGGGGGGAACGGGAAGGGGGCTTCTAGTTTTTCAAACGTAAATTCCTCGAATCCGGGAATTACAAAATCTGCCATTCCCAGGATTTCTGGTTTGCCAATTCCAACACAGTACATTCCGGCATTCCGGGCAGCTTCAATACCGGCAATAGCATCTTCAAACACGACACAGTTTTCAGGCAAAATACCTAGCTTTTCGGCTCCTTTCAGAAATACTTCAGGATTGGGTTTGGCTTCGGTAATTGAATTTCCATCGACCACCACATCAAACATTTCTGAAAGTTGAATCCGATCCAATATCATCGGCGAATTTTTGCTGGCCGAACCAAGCGCTATTTTGATTCCCTTGTTTCTCAATTCCTGAAGAAATTCCGGCACTCCGGGCAAGGTTTCTTCAGGAGTCATTTTTTCGATATAGCTCACATAAAGCATGTTCTTCTTTTCGGCCATGGCGAGTTTTTGCTGTTCCGAAAATTGTAAACCTCCGATTTCGAGCAAAATATCGAGCGATTTCATCCGGCTGACTCCTTTCAGTCGTTCGTTGTCGTCAAGGATAAACTCAAACCCAAGTTCTTCGGCCAAAGCCTTCCATGCTATAAAATGGTATTTAGCGGTATCAACAATCACCCCATCCAGATCAAATATGCAAGCTTCAATCATTTTTTAATTTTTTCAACTTCAGCATAAAAACAACTACTAATGTCAGCCTGACATACCGAACATTCAATAATCCCTGCCTGATGTGCCAGGCTGCAACAAGTTCAATTAATCCAAACACAAAAAGTACAATCGGCAACAGATAAAAAGCTTTATTCCATTCCAGAAAAAATAAGACTGCGGCAATTAATAATCCGGATAGAATCATCAGAAAGCCATTCCGAATTAAAAGGGGAAGTTGTTTCTTCACTAAACCGGAATAATTTTCGTTTTCAACACAATTCATTCTGCTCATACATTATTCGACTTTTGTCTTGTCCGGATTGATAAACAACACAGCGATGGCGCCCAAAATCATTGCAACACCGCAAATCATGATCATGTAAATTGCATGGTTATTGAATAAGCCTCTTAACAAAGGTCCTCCAAGTAAGCCTGAAATAATTTGTGGCCCGGCAATTGTGAAATTAAATATCCCCATGTAAACACCCATTTTATCGGCAGGTAACGATTCGGAAAGCAAGGAATAGGGCATTGCAAGTATTGCTGCCCAGGCAATTCCGATACCTGCCATGGATATGAACAGAAGGTTGGGAGTATTTAAAAAGTACATCGATAAATAGCCAAGTCCACCCATTGCCAAAGCGAACGAATAAGTAGGAATTCGGCCTATTTTTTTTGCGATCTTCGCCATGAAAACAGAAAAAATCGCCGCAAATAAGCTATAAGCTCCAAATAAAACACCTACCCAGTTTCCGGCTTCCTGGTAAAGCGCTGACGATGTATCGTCGATTGGAGCGCCGTAAACATGTTGAGCCACAGCTGAGGTTGTATACACCCACATTAAGTACAAGGCAAACCACGAAAAAAATTGAACAACAGCCAATTTGGCCATTATCGGGGGCATTTCGGTAAACAGATGAACAAAGTTCTTCAGTTTTTTTACAAGCGATTTTTTTTCTTTCTGACTTTGACTCCAAATCTCAAAATCAATGTTGTTTTGTTCACAATAATCCTTCGGTACATATTCTTTGGTACGAAAAACTGTCCACATTACCGAAATCAACAACACCGAACCACCAATATAAAACGACCAAATTACTGAAGGAGGCACCTGCCCTATGGCTGCGGTGTTTTGAACACCCAAAATATTGGTAAGAAAAAATGGTAAAACCGAACCTACAACTGCACCAACATTAATTAACAAGCTTTGTATGGAATAACCGCGAGTCCGCTGTTCTTCGGGAGTCATATCGGCCACTAGCGCGCGAAATGGCTGCATCGTAATGTTGAACGAACCATCCATTAAAGCAAACATGATTGCCCCAAAAACCAAAGCAGGAATAATCGACACCAATGCTGCAGCATTAGGCATTAACCACATAGCCAGACAAGCTACCAATGCACCTCCCAAAAGATATGGGCCACGACGGCCAAATCGGTTCCAGGTGCGGTCGCTGGCTGCACCAACAATGGGTTGAACGATAAGCCCCATCATGGGTGCGGCTAACCAAAAGAAGGAAAGCGAATGCAGATCGGCTCCCAGGTTGGAGAGGATACGGCTAACATTGGCACTTTGAAGTGCAAAGCCAATTTGAATACCTAGAAATCCAAAACTTACGTTCCAGATTTGCCAAAAACTTAAAGCAGGTTTCTTCTTCATTTAATTTCGTATTAATCAGTTTATTCGATTGAATGTCGGAATACTTTGGCAAAGAACCAAAATATACTCAAATTGAGCCAGGGATAAAACAACAATTTTGTCGTTCTATTTATATCCTGACACACTCAGACATTATCAAATGTTTGGAATTAATAACAGTTAGTCCAGGGAAAACCCGGGAAAACCTTATGAAGTAAATACGGAATTAACAGAAAACGGAATTAACGACACAAATATAAAGAAGGATTTTGGTATTATCCAAATCGTGAAATCGCTCAACAGCCTTATTTTACTAGCCAAACAGCTCCATCGAAGGCTAAAACCCCATTGCAAACGTTTGCAACAAAGGGCAATATTTTTTTATTTTCTTTCAATCTTCATGTAATCTTTTACATAAAGAGTTACTAGAACATATCAAAATTACACTATCGCCCAGTGTCCTACTAAATCTGATGTCCCCGGCGTTTGGTTTTATATGCACACCCGAGTATACCGATTATAAAAAATGGCAATTTGTTAAAGTAGAATTGGAAACAAATTTTTAATCCACAAAAATTAATGGCAATTGATAAAGACTTATATTTGGAAACATAATCCAACTCAATAACTGATGAGTAAAAAGATTGCCCCTTGCATATCGTTGTTTTTGCTGTTTTTGTCATTCAACATAAAAGCGCAACCAAACACAGATCAGGCCAATACCATAAAATCGCTTTTCAAAATGTTCGATACTTACCAGGTGCAGCCACCCGTGCGAAACGCAGAATTGTCGAATCACATTTTTAACCAGTTTATCAAAACACTTGATCCGTTCGGACTGTTCTTTACCGGGAAAAGTTTAGAAGAATTCCTCCCTTTCAGGGATTCGTTGTGCAGCAATAATTTTGAATCAACCGCCAACTTTGTTAATCAGCTTACCAAACAATACAAATGCCGCGTTCATTTGGCCGATTCGCTTTTGGAATTAGCTTGTCAAACTTCCTTTAACTTGAGAATCAAAGATTCCATGAGCATTAATCCCGACGATCAGAATTTCTACCCCAAAACGGATAAGGAACTTATGATCAAATGGAAAAAATGGATGCAATATGGCCTTTTGAAAAGCGTAATGAGCGCAAATAACAACGAGCTTTTAAAAAGCGCTCAGGTTTTGCCCGATAGTTTATTCTCAGCCAATTCGCTGGATTTGAAGAAAACAAGGATTAAGGAAAAGCGATGGATTAACACGCATCTGAATCACTCGGAAGGTGTCGAAGTTTATGTGATGAAAACTTTCCTCAACTGCATTGCCACCAGCTATGATCCTCACTCCAACTATTTCACTGCCAGAGACGAGGAAAAATTCGAATCTTCCTTGTCGGTCGATAATTATGCTTTCGGTTTTTCGCTTGGAAACAACCTCAACAATGAAGTGATCATTTCAGGAATTTCGCCCGGTAGCCCTTTGTGGTATTCGAAACAACTTGAAAAAGGTGATGTAATTCTGAAACTGAAAATGGAAGGACAGGAAGAAACCGACCTCGCTTTTGCAAGTTTTGAAGAGGTTAATGAATTTTTTGATAATTTCAATGGCGACATGGTTAATATGACCGTCAGGAAGACCAATGGATCGGTTGTTACCATTGAGCTTAACAAAGGAAAATTCGACAACAAAGTCAATTTAACCATGGGTTTTCTCCTGAAAGGCGAGAAAAATGCAGGCTATATTTGGTTTTCTTCCTTCTACGAAAAGTTTAACCAATATGGGAAAGGCTGTTCCATCGATTTCCTGAAGGAGTTATTCAAACTAAAAGAAAACGGTATCAACGGTTTGATTATCGATTTAAGGAATAACCCCGGAGGTTCGGAATACGAAACAATGGAAATAGCCACCTTTCTCGCCGGAAACGGATTTTCTGCTATTGTCAGCCATAAAACGAAAGAACAAATTCTACTGAAACACCAGAACAAAAAAAAATGGGATGATAGTCCTGTCGTTGTTCTGGTGAATGGTGCGAGTGCATCAGGAGCAGAGCTTTTATCGGCCATACTTCAGGATTACAACAGAGCTGTAATTGTTGGAACTCCTACTTTTGGCAAAGGCACCGAACAACTGATTTTTCCGATAAGGCGTAATTACAATGGACAAACCATTTTGCGGAAACCGGACAACATCGATTTTGCAAAAATAACCACTGGTAAAATCTACCGGATTACTGGTAAAAGTTATCAAAAAAGCGGGATTACGCCAGATATCTGCCTGCCCGACCTGAATCCAATTTCGCAGATGAGAGAGGGCGACATGCCTTTTGCGTTGGAGAACGATCGAATAACACCTGTTATTCAATTTACTCCTTTTCGAGCTTTACCCACCGATTCGCTTGCGCAATTGAGTAGAGAAAGGGTAAGCAAAAATGAAGATTTCAGGAAAATAGGACTACTGGGGAAACAGATCGAACAATTGTTTGATCCGAAAAAAGCACTGCCAGTTGACCTGATTGGATTTAAAAAAGATGCCAAACTAAAACTGCAACTTATTTCTGAAATCAGTAGCGTCGATTCTGTCGCGAATAAAAACTTCAAGGCCGAATTCAGCTCATTTGCCATCAAAGAAATGCAAACCGACAGTCTTTCATTCGAGCTAAACAAACGATTCAAAAACAGTATTCAAAACGACGTTTATGTTGGTGAAGCCTATTCGATCCTGATGGATCTGATCAAAAAATAAGAGAAAACTTTTGATGTTATGTAAATTAGTTCACCCTCGATGAATCAAATAACCCCATCGCTCCTTCAGATTTGCCTCGGTCTTTGGTCCCGATTTGAAATTGGCACTTCGTAGCAAGGGATTCGTAATCCCAACATGACATAAATACTCGCAAACCACCTCTCCCCTTCACCCCTAAGGGAAACAAGCACTCTGGATTTGTGCAGAAAAACTTAGGTGGATTCCGAAAAAGTCTAATGAACAGAATAGAAATATTTGTATATTTATACTTTCCAAAACCTTAATATCCTTGTTTGTGCCTGATCTGTTTTCCTATCTGAACCATCCTGATTGTTGTCCAAACAGGCGACCCAAACCCAAAGATATCTTTTCTCTATTGTTTTTTTATTTCATCGTAGTTACCCCTTTGGTGATGATTATATTCATCATTTGCAAGTTGTTAAACATCACCCACAAAGAAATAGATCTTACTCAGAGAATAAATTTATTTTGGGGTGTTATCCTTGCTCCAATCTATGAAGAAATTCTTTTTAGGTCGCTATTAAAGTTCAAGAAAATCAACATCCTGTTGTTTTCCATAACCTTATTTGTACTTAGTATAGCTGAATTTTACAAGTCGCGAGCAGAAATAGCCGTATTTCTAAGTATTTTATTAGTTGGTTTTCTTTCCTTGTTGATTATTTTCTCAAGAAACCGGATAGAATCCTATCTATCCTCCCGATTTAACTATTTCTTTTATGCCACCATCCTCCTATTTGGCTTATTGCATGCAACTAATTTTACTGGAAATCCTTATACAATACTTGCCTTTTCATTTATTCTTGGGAGTCCACAGCTGGTTGTAGGATCAATTTTGGGCTACATCCG
>Ga0302296_1001786_pt1 | contig 14956 bp, 15 predicted proteins | sample III_Fen_N3_1_FD_194546 | JGI IMG/M metagenome (GOLD analysis project Ga0302296, IMG submission 194546) | Peat permafrost microbial communities from Stordalen Mire near Abisko, Sweden - III_Fen_N3_1 | ecosystem: Environmental > Terrestrial > Soil > Wetlands > Permafrost | place: Sweden: Abisko... | reverse complement strand
TCTCATTTTTGTTCGCTACAAAGGAAGTCGAAAGGCTTCCTTTTTTGTTTATAGAAACTTTTCTATCCATATTCTATGGACGAATTTGTAGTATACATTTTTGTATTCACCATCGGCAAAGCGCATTTATGTTGGCTATACATCCGATTTAATCAATCGAATTGCGTCGCATAACATTTTCTCAAAATCGGGTCATACGGTTCGATACAGGCCCTGAATTGTAGTTCATGTTGAATTTTTCGAAACAAAAAAAGAAGCCATGGCACGTGAGAAAGCGTTGAAAGGAGGTCAGGGTAGACAATGGATTCATGAAGTTTTGTTGGCTGATATTTCGCACCTATAATTGGTTAGAGCGCAGGATTCATATCAGCCTCAGGCTGACGAGAGTTCATCCGTCTCATTTTTGTTCGCTACAAAGGAAGTCGAAAGGCTTCCTTTTTTGTTTATAGAAACTTCTTGATATACCATTGTGCATTTGATAACGCTGAAATAAAACCACAAGGAGCTAACGTCAAAATTGAATCTGACCACAATAGGACACATAGAAAACATAGTAAAGACACGTGAAGTGCTTTCTGCCCTCTATGCACTACCGCGTCCGCCGAAGGAGAATGTGGTTAAATATTAGAATCTCGTAGCAGCAAAATGAAAATGGTATTACTTCTTTAAACAAAAAAAACAACTACAAGTTGATCGTTCAAACCTGTAGTTGTTTTGAATAGAAGCGTGTAATTTCTTCGAAAATGGAATGTTACTCGATTATAAAACGTTGTGTTTTCGTTTCGTTGTTACTTGTGAAACTTAAAACATACAAGCCTTTTTGCAAAGAAGATGTTTCAATTGAAAGGGCGTTGTTTCCTTTTGCGGTCGTTACTTTTTTGCTATAAACCTGTTTTCCGGTGATATCAATCAACTGAAGTTCTGCCGAAGTTCCATCACCGTAAGTATTGATTGTAAAGGTTCCATTATTCGGGTTGGGGTAGATGAATGTTGGTTGCATGTTGTTGGACTCTTCCAAACCTGCCAGGCAGTTTCCACCGTTTCGTTCACACCATCTTCCCATAAACTCTTGAAAATATTCATTTGCGATCACCGCATCATGAATGATTACCGTGTTTTCATCGTTTTTTTGATCGGCTGCACTGCTCCAGTTGTGAGATCCTGTTAAAACAATCGGATCTGAAGATGTGTTTGATTCGTCAACGATCAAGTATTTGTGGTGAAAAATCCAATTTTGGATGCTCTCAGCAAGATCAGTTCCCATTTGTGGGGCGAGGATTCCGTAAGGAGTTGTAGAAGTAGATTGCGCATCAACAATTCCTTTTGCCGTAAGCGTTTGTTGCTGAATACGATCTCGAATAGCGTAAGCCAAATCTGATCGGGTGATGACCATTACACCAAAATGAAGGTCGTTATCAGCTGTATTGATGGTGTTTAAGATGCGAGAATTGGTTTGGTCGGAAGGACTGAAATACGATTCTACTCGTTTTCCGCCAACAATGTATTCGTGTGGCGTATTGTCTGTTTTAAACTGTCCAAATTTCGCCAAAAGACTATTGGGTGGAGCTGTTTGACTCGTGTCTCCCCACATTTCATCGAATTCCATTTTATACCCTCTGGCCAAACTTTGATCTTGAAAAATGATCACATTGTTGGCATCGTCGACTAACTGACCAGATGTAAAGTTGGTTGAACCAGTCCAGACAATCGGAAGATTTGCATCTGCGGCATTCGCGTCCATGATCACAAATTTGTTGTGCATGATCGTGTAGTTACTTCCTTGCGGGGAAACTGCAACCGGAATCTGGTTACTGATATCATTCATGGCTGAGTTCATAGTGCTTCCATCATTGATGATTCTGATTTTCACTCCGCGCGTCTGGGCATTGTTTACGGCTGCGATGATTTTATCGCCGTAGAAGGAATTGTCCCAGTTATAAATACAAATGTCAAGCGAATAGTGGGTGCGATCAATGTAAGCTGCTAACGTATCTGCAATTAAATGATCCAGGCAATTGGCGGTTGTTCCTGCTGCGTAACTACTATCAACAAATCGGTTGAAATAAGCTTTGATTTCGCCTGATGAAAGTGATTCGGTTACAAATGTTCGTTCTTGAGTCACAGCACTGTCGGCATTGTTCCATGAATAAGCGCGAACGTAGTAAATGGTCGCCGGTGAAAGTCCGGTTAGTGAAATCGTATGATTAACCGCATTGTTAGCCGTTAATGTTCCTAGTTCTAATGCTGGAGTCAACCCATAATTGATATAGGAATTGGTACCTGAAATATTGGTTGACCAATTAATATCGAAACCGCTGGTTGTGATAGCTGACGTACTGATTGGCGCTGTGAGAAATATAGATGATGTACTTTCGATGTCAGTAAGGGTTCTCAACAATAACTGGTAGCCTGATGTGCAACCGACAGTAGGAGAGGTGCAGTATTGTGACATGATTCCGGTTAGATTCACATTTCCACTCGGAATAATTTCACCGATTAACGGACTACCATTTAAAATGCGTACTTGTAACGTTTGTCCGCCAACTGTGACCGCGTAATTAGTGTTTCCTGCAAAAGTGCTTCCTCCGTTTGAAAAAAGACAGTCATTGAAACGCAAAAGCTCACTTTCATGTTGTTCTCCAATCGTTGAAACATCTGAAATCACTTGTGCAACAGGCAAGGCAACATTCCCCAAAGCGGAGAAGGAATTAACAGGAGTTACTTCAACCAAGTTGTTGTAATTGGTCATTGTACCGGTAATTAGTACTGAATCTCCTTCATTGATGGTTGTGAGATTAGAACCGTAAATGGCTATTCCGGCGCTTGCATCTTGAATGTAACGAATGTTTGTTAATTCAGGTCCGTTGAGTGCCACGCCTCTAAATGTAACTGAGTTCCCAACCGCAGCAGTTCTTGCTGTAGCAATGTCTTGTGCATAGAGTGCTCCTGATGTGAACAAAAAGAAAGCAGCTACAGTTAATGTGAATTTCGTCATGTGCTATAAGTAATTTTAAATGCAAAGATCAACATTCCTTATTAAGCAGTGATTAACTCGATAACGCTTTATTGTTTTTATTTAATCGATGAAGTTTTTCATGATTCTTGAAATGAGGGGAAATTCTAAGTGAAACAAAAAAAGACGCTCATTCGAACGTCTTTACTATATCTATAAGATTGTTGTTTATTCTTCTTCGTCTTCATCGTCCCAACCAGAAGATTTACGTCTGTTGAGACTCCAATCATCGTCTTCATCGTCTTCTTCAAAGAAACGGTTGGCTTTTCCGCTTTTCTTGTAAGGCTCGAGTTTGTGTTGTTTCGGTTTGTCTTTGCTGGCAAACGTATCTTTCGCTTTTTCTTTCTTGCTACGATCCGTTTTTACAGGCAGCACATCTTTTAACGGAATAGCATCATCTGCATCAAAACTTGGTCGAACAGGTACGTCTTCCGTTCTTTTGAATGCAGGACGATCACCCGTTGGTCTGTTTTCCGGACGCGGTGGACGGTCGTTTGAGGGTCCTCCGGGAGGTTTTGAACCACGATCATCGGCCTTTTTTACGGCAATAGTTCTACCGTTCACAGATGAGTTATCCAGTGCTTCAATAGCGGCTTCTGCCTCCTGTTCATTCGGCATCTCAACAAACGCAAAACCACGTGGTTTGCCTGTTTCGCGGTCTTTCGCGATGGTAACACGGTTCACTTTCCCGTGTCTTTCAAAAAGGGATTTCAACTCTTCATCAGTGGTGTTGAAATCTAGTTTTGCAACAAAAATACTTGTCATGGTAGCAAGAAAATCTCGGATCTCTTTTTTAGTTAATACCGATCTATATCGAATCGAAGATATATAATTTTTTATTTCAGCGTGAAAATACCTATAAAAAAATCAGTGTTCATCGATTGTTCACTATTTATTCTTGAGTAAATCGCGAATTTCGGTGAGTAAAACTTCCTCATTTGTCGGTGCCGGTTCAGGAGCAGGAGCTGCCTCGGCTTCTTGTTTTTTGCGCAAATTCGACATGCGATTCATTGCTTTGATGACCATAAAAATCGAGAAAGCAACGATTAGAAACTCAATGACCGTTTGAATGAAATTACCGTAATTGATTGTAACGGCAGGAACTTCTGCAATTTCATGCATCATTACTTTCCCATTTTCATAAACTTCTTTTCCACCTTTCAGAACTTTTTCCATGTGCTTAGGGATAGATTCTTTTATTGGATAACTCAAATCCCCAAACTTCACGTCGCCAATTAATACCCCAATTGGAGGCATAACGATATCTGTAACGATTGAGTTGACAATTTTACCAAACGCTCCGCCGATAATCACACCGACAGCCAAGTCGATTACATTGCCGCGCATAGCGAATTCCTTAAATTCTTTGATTAGTCCCATTTTGTAGATTTTTTTAAATTTTTGAAAAACAGAATTTTGTATTTGTTTAGTTGAAATTCACAAATCCTATTTTCAAATCCAAACATCGCGAAAATATTTCAAACACATCGATAGGTGAAAAAGATACTTTCTCACAATAAGTTGCTGAAAAATAGTGCAGAATAAGGTTTTGCCTTACAAGGTAAACGGTGTGCGTTGCTGAATGGAACGTGAAAGGGTCAATTCGTCGGCGTATTGCAATTCTGAACCTACGGCAATTCCGCGTGAAAGAGCCGTAATCGTTACCGCACAATTGGCTAGCTTTTTATACAGGTAAAAATTGGTGGTATCGCCTTCCATTGTTGGACTAAGCGCTAGGATGATTTCCTCCAATTCGCCTTGCTGCGCGCGTTCAATCAACGGTTGAATGAACAAATCATTCGGACCAATTCCATCCATCGGGGAAATAATGCCTCCCAAAACATGGTACAATCCGGAATAAGTGCCAGTCGATTCAATGGCCATCACGTCGCGAATATCTTCAACAACACATACCAAATGCTGATTTCGCGCCGGATTATTACAAATGTGACAAATTTCCGTATCGGAAATATTACCGCATTTAGCACAACTTTTCAAGTGTTGTTTTAGATCCAAAAACACTTTCGAGAATTGTTCCACTTCTTCATCACTTCGCTGCAAGAGGTTTAAAACCAGTCGCAAAGCCGTACGTTTTCCTATGCTAGGCAACGAGCTGAGTTGTTCAACGGCATCTTCTAAGTAACGAGATGGAATGTTCATGCCTCAAATGTAAGGAATGACAGTCAAATTTTCAGATTTGTTTTTCAGCGTTAGCATGTTAATTTTGCAGTATGGATCTCATAAAATTTGAGTGGTTAGGTTTACACTTGCAGGAACCGATGGCGATCATCATGAATGGATTGATTTCGTTGTTTTGTTTCTTTGCGTTTTTCAGATTGCGCAAGTGGGGAAGCGAAGCCAATTATTGGTGGCGCATGTTTTACCTGATTTTCGGAATTTCTACATTTTTCGGTGCTCTTGGACATGCCTTTTTTCAATATTTTGATGTTTTCGGTAAGTTTCCGTGTTGGATTACCGGTTGTATTGCCAATGTATGCGCAGCAAAAGGAATGCTTTCGTTTCCGCATACCAAGCCAATGAAATATGCCACTCAGGTTGCCATTGCGAAAAGTGCAATTTTGCTTGTTTTAGCGTTGATTACCCAAAAATTTGTGTTTGTGGCTATTGATGCGATCATCACTTACATCGCTTATACCGGAGTTTTTGCACAGTTATTAGCGAAAAGAGGTTTGGGAGAAATGAAGTTTATGGTTATCGGCGTTGCGGTTCTGATTCCTTCTGCATTTATCTTCCTGTTGAAATTAAATCCGCACAGATGGATGAACAAAGATGATGTAAGCCATATTTTAATGTTATTTTGCATCTATTGTTTCTATTTGGGAATGAAGTCGTGGGGAATCCGTTCCTCTAATAAACCGGAAAATGTCTAAGAACGAAGTCAACATACGGAATAAGCGTGCTCGTTTTGAATACCATATTGAAGAAACCTTCACCTGTGGAATGGTGCTTGGTGGAACCGAAATAAAGAGTATTCGAAACGGAAAGGCCAGTATTTTGGAAGCTTACTGTGTGGTGCTCAATAGTGAGGTTTATATTCGGAATATGCACATTACTCCTTATGAAAACGGTTCGTTTTACAATCACCAACCGCGAACGGATCGCAAGTTATTACTGACTTCCAAGGAAATCAAAAAACTCGAGAAGTTTGTGCAAACCAAAGGAAATACCCTTGTTCCGTTGCGCTTGTTTTTATCTGAAAAAGGATGGGCCAAATTGGAAATTGCCTGCGCACAAGGTAAAAAACTACACGATAAACGTCAGGATCTGAAAGAGAAGGACGATAAACGTGAAATGGCGCGTGTGATGAAACCGCGTTAGTTTCTGTTTTAGCAAAATCCCAACGAAATAAGGTGAACCAACCGGTTTTGAGTCAATAAGAAGAAAATCAATAAACCGCCGACTCCCCAAAACGAAAGTTGGTATAAGAACACGAAGGTCAAATCTTTGCGCTGTCTGAAGTAGGTGAATAATGGAATCAGAAAAACAACCACCAAACTCCAGCGAATAGCTCCCAAGTGAAAGTCGAATTCGGTCGTAAATTCCTCGTAATCATCGGTTGTATACATCACGGTTGGTGTGTGTAAAATCCATGATTTCTCAATCCAAACATTGTTATATGCGCTGATCCAATTACCGCGACGATTCTCCAAATAATAATAACCGTTGTTTTTGAATTCCACTTCCGTGATTTTTTCAGTCAAAATACCATTGTGATTGCTGGTATCGTAAGCGATTAGTTCATCTTTTTCCAAATGTCTCGGTAACACCAAATCGAGTACCAAGGTAAGTGCGAAAATCCAACTGACACAGAGAATACATCTAAAGGTAAACCATCTGGTACCGCTGGTCAATTGGGTGAAATAGGCGTTTTCTTCTTCTCGTTTTTTGGCTTTTTGGTATTCGTAACGCATTTTGGCTTGATCCATGCGTTCTTTCTTTTCGACCTCGGTTTCATTCTTTTTCGCTTCGCGTTGCGCTTGACGGTCGGGGGCTTCGGTATCCGGACTGAGTAAAATTTCTACCGCTCTTGCAAGAAGAATAAACTCTTCATTGGCTTTCGGACTCGGATTGATATCCGGATGCACTTTCAAAGCCATACGCTTGTACTGGCGCTTGATTTCGGCTTCCGAAGCTCCTGGTTTTAGTTGTAGTATGCGGTAACAGTCAGCGCGTTTCATCGAATTCCGAGTTGTTGAAGGGTTTGTAATCGATTGATTTTACCCCCCGGATTATAGATAATGGCTGATTTGTAAGCTTTTTTGGGAAAAGCGTACGGACCGATGTGTTGTTTACAATGGGTTTGAATAACTTCCATAACGGGAGATTGAGCTGTTTCATCAAGAACGATAATGCAGATTTCTCCAAAAGTATCATCGGGTTCGCTGGCAATAAAAAATGGTCCTGAAATCAACTGAGAAAGGTCTTTTTCAAGTTGCTCGGGGTGAATCTTGATTCCACCTGAATTGATCGCAAAATCGGCGCGTCCCAGCCATTCAAACGTTTGGGAATCAATCAAACGTACGGTATCGGTGGTTTTGAGATTCTCAATGTCCAATAACGCATCTGTGATCATCAATTGGTCATTTTCGGTGTTGAATGAAACTCCTTCCAGTGCCAAATAATGTGGTGTTCCCAGCTTTCGTATCGCAATATGAGAAACGGTTTCTGTCATTCCGAAGCCCACAAAACAGCGCTGATGAACTTCCTGTAACGCCTTTTCGAGATCGGATGAAAGCGGCGAACCACCAATTAAGATTGTTTTAACCTGTCTGAAATCGTTTGGTGCGTATTTGAGTAAATGTTTCAGTTGCAGAGGCACCATCGGACAAAAATCAAGCACTTCTCCTTCAAGTAAAGCCTCGGTTGGATATCCTGACGGTTCTGTAACGATTAAGGTTAAATCGCCAACTAGCGCCCTCACAATCATCATTTTTCCACCGATTGTGGCAGGCGAAATTCCAAGTAAAGCAGTATTTCCGGGTTTTAATTGGAAAAAATCGATGGTGCGTTTTGCCGATGCGATCAATTGTTCGCGTTTCAGCATGATTTTTTTCGGAGTTCCGGTAGAACCACTGGTTTTCACCTCAAAAACAGGTGTTCCTGCGTTCCATTCTGCAATAAAATGTTCCACTTCTTCCTGTATTCGAGGATCGGTTGTGCGGTATTTGATCTGAGTTTTCAATTTTGGTACGATAGTTGAAATCCAGTAAGAACTTTTTGACGTAGCTTCATTAATTTAATCGTTAAATTTAGGCATTCAAAAAGAATTGGAAACGCAAATTTTTTAGTCATGAGAAATACATTGATCATAACCGTAGTCGCTGCATTTGTTGCAATGGCGTTCACTTATGCACCTGTCAAACCTGTTCATCGTACCCATAAAACCGTAAACAGCGGTATTAAATTCGATAAGTTGGGCATGGAAAAAGCCTTGAAACAAGCCAAAGATTCCGGTAAACTGATTTTTATCGACGTACATACATCATGGTGCGGACCGTGCAAAGAAATGGCACGTACAACCTTTCAATCGGATGAAGTAGGGAAGGTGTTCAACAAAAAATTCATCAACCTTAAAATTGATGCTGAAACAGATGCCGACGGACCGGATGTATCTAAAAAATACAGTGTTACAGCTTACCCTACATTGTTGTTTATCAACGGAGATGGTAAATTGGTAAAACGTTTGGTTGGAAAACAATCGGAAGAAAAGTTGCTTTCTGTAGCCAACGGATTATAAGAAAAACACGCAATAATTTAAAGCGAATTCGGAAACGGGTTCGCTTTTTTTGTGACGTCAATGCTTTGAGGGCCATGTTATTAAGTTAAGCAAGAAATAATGATTAGATCCCTCAAAGGGGTGATTTACTATTAAAGATCACAACCCTATTAGAATGTGACGTACTGCATATTTTCCACCACGAATTAACGAATGACGTATTGTCTACAATTCTTTACGAATAACCGCTATCGCGGTCTACACGAATCAAAATGGAAACTTGTTTCCATTATTAGCTTTAAATTCATGTGTAATTTTCATTTCCGCCTCAGGCGGATGGGAGACTGTGATGTGCTAATAAATAGGAAATCGCCTTCAAAGGACGATTTTTCAAAATAGAATAATAAAAGCAGTAAAAGTTTGCAACAGATCATCCTTAGGCTGACACGGTGACACAGATATTGGACTATACGCTAGCGTATAGTATTCAAACTGAGTTGCGATATTCATCTGTGAAAATCTGCGCAATCTGTGGCTAAATCAGAAAAGAATCGTCAAACAAATTTATGCACGCATCGCAGATCCCATCCGTTTGAGACTGATTAATTCGTGGTGGAAAATTCAAAAGTTAGAATATTTTCTTTCATTACTTTTCCCAAAGAACCGAACTTCCAGAAAACACCGAAAACACTTTTTCAAGGCGCAATTTCCCTGTTTTGGTGCGGATGTCGGAAGCATAATAAAACTCCGCTTCGGCTTTTTCGGAGGTTACATGAAGTACCAAGAATCCATGATCAACTCCGTTCAAGTAGTGCAATTGCGGATTGTTCTCCATGTAAGCAGTGTGTTCGGCATCCAATTCGGCTTGGTTGTCGGTCCATTCGTCACTGTTGGCGGATGTGATGCTGGTTACAACGAATTCCACAGAAACATTATCCATGGTATCTTTAGTTCCGGTTAAATCATTTTCCAGGGCAAACGATGCGTGATAATCGCCGGTAACCCAAACGATGTTTTCAAGTTGTTGTTGATCAAACCAATCGATCAATCGTTTTCGTTCTGCCGGATAACCGTCCCAACCATCCATGTAGACTTGTTTTTGACCATTTTCCGCGCCGGTAACCATCGGTCCAAACGGAACTTGATTCCCAATAATTTGCCACTGAGCACCCGATGTTAATTGGTGTGTGAGCCATTTGTATTGTTCGTTCCCCAAAATAGTTCGGTCAGCATCTTGAAAATGCGGATCGGTGATACTATCCAATTGAACCGATCGACCTGCAATTCGCGTATCAAGAATAACCAGATTCAATAAGTTTCCAACGCGAAAAGCCCGGTACAACTCATGTTCGGGAGTTTCGCGCACCGGCATCCATTCGTAATACGCTTGTTTACCCGCATTTTTACGCTGGTACCAATCGCCTTCGTTTTCTTGGTGATTCTGAGCGCCGTCTACATAGGCATTGTTGGCAATTTCATGATCGTCCCAAGTGGTTACAAACGGTTTCAGCTGATGGGCGAGTTGCAAATCCGGGTCCAACCGGTATTGCGCATAGCGTGTGCGGTAATCATCGAGTGTCGTGATTTCCTTCGCAGGAACATGTTTGCGACCGATCGTCGTATCGCCGTAACCTCCGGGGGCGTATTCGTAGATGTAATCGCCCAGGTGCACAATCAAATCGATTTTCGGATTTTCGGCAATAAAACGGTAATTCGTGAAATATCCCCATTCGTAATTGCTACATGCGGCAAAAGCGATGTTCATTTCAGAAGGATTTTCGGCCAACGTTTTGGTTTGTCCGGTAACCGAGCGCTTCTTTTTGTAGTAAAAACAATAATAATAAGTGGTGTTTTCTTTCAGGGAAGTGACATCCACTTTAACGGTATAATCTTTTGCGAGCGTGGTTTTTACTTTCCCCGATTGCGCAATCTTTTTAAAATCGGGAGTTTGAGAAACCATGTAAGAAACCGTGATGTCTTTTTTGAAAGCTGCATTCAAGGTGAGTTTCGTCCAGATAATGACGGCAGTTTGAGTAGGATCGCCCGAAGCTACACCATGATAAAACGGTGCCATTTTCGCATCTAATTCGCTGACCAATGCAGGGTGAATGCGGAGATTCTCTTGCGCTTTCAGGGAGAACACCAAGCCAAGTGCCAACACCAATAAACAAACTGATTTCTTCATGTGTTTCGTTTTCACCGCAAATATATCATGAAATAGGGCTTGGGATGTTACGGGAGAATTAATGATTTTTCTCAACAGAACTATTCAACGGCGTTTTTAATTTTAACTATTTTTACTGCATAATTCATTCAAGTTCAAGCCACCAAGTATGTGTACCAGTTCCGTACAATTGTTCAAACAGCGATTAAAATATGCCCGTTTCAAAGGAGCTTCCGATGAAATCATTGCCGAATTGGAACGCAAAGTAAAGGAGAGCGAAGAACTGGAACGAATCCCCAAATTTTACGTAGCCAATGCCTTTCAACATCCTTCGATGGCGGTTTTATCAATAGAAGACAATCACTTAGATTTACGGAAACATCATTGGGGATTGATCCCGTCGTTTGTGAAGTCGGAAGTTGAAGCACGCGAATTATGGAACAAAACGGTCAACGCGCGTGGCGAATCAATTTTTGAAAAACCAGCCTTTAGTCACGCAGCCAATTTTTCTCGTTGCATTGTGCCGCTCGACGGTTACTTTGAGTATCATCACCGACATGGGAAAACGTTTCCTTATCTTATTCAACAGGAAGACAATTCGATGATGTATGTAGGTGGTTTGACCGCAAAATGGACGGCTCCATCAAGTGGTAAACTTGTTCGAACTTTCACCCTTGTTACCACTCCGGCAACCGATTTTTTGGCTGAAATTCATAACAATCCTAAACTGGAAGCAGCACGCATGCCATTGTTATTAGATCCAGAAAACATCGAAAAATGGCTAAATGGAAGTGTGGAAGAGGCTAAAGCATTGATCAAAACTAATGAAATGGCATTAAAAGCGCATACAGTGAACAAGCTAATAGGCAAGGACTCAAAGGGAAATGCGCCCGAAGCTTTAGAATTGCATGATTACCCCGAACTGCAAAGTTTACCGGGCTTATTCGATTGAAAATTACTTAACCAAAACCGGTTTTTGGGTGTTTCCGATCAGGTATCTCCCCAAGAAATAAGCCCCAACAGCTGTACTCACGTGCCACAGCCAATGCGTTCCCCACCACATCCAGCTCAGCTCCACTTTTTCATCGATGTACCGGAAAGTCAGCGCCAACACAAAACAACTACATGCACCGATGAACAAACCGACTAAATGAAAGGAACTTTTGGTTAAGTACAATGAACAAGGTAAGAGCAACATGGTTCCGCGCACCACGTATCCTGCCGAAATTTGATCTTGTCCGGTGAATAAAAGACCACTTATATAAGTCAATCCGATGAAAACAACCACAATTGGAAAAACGAGCCATTTCTTAGGAAGCACTTTTAGCCACATCCAAATGCTCAGACCCAATACCAATGCTACTATTGGTAAAACATCCAGTAACAATAGCCATACTGATGAGCGAAACGCATGAAAAAGCGTACTTCCCAATCCGCCGATGATGAGCAATGGAACACAATAATAAACGATAAACGGAAAAGCCTTGAATCGACCACGCAATTGTCCTAATAAAATCAGAGCTACCACGATAAATGTCAGCGACGAATAGGCATTCCACGGTTCAACTATTACCTGTGATAGGTCTGTCGTTTCGCGGTAAATAGGTCCGTTGTCTGCCGGACTAATAAACTGAGCAAGGGCGTAGAATTGATTCATCCATGCAAAGATTGCGAAAAGTTTACTGTGGAAATAACCTCGTGAGTTGATTTTTTATACACTTAACTTTGGAATAATAACGTTAAAAAAAGCAACAAACTTGTAAATACTACCGTGGTAATTATCTTTGCATTATGGAAATAGGCGAAATCATTCAAACCAAGTTTAAATCACCCCAGCAAAAAGCGATTGTGAATGTGCGTTTTACCTCTAATTTCATGGGGCAATACGAGAATTCTTTCATGGCGTTGTTTGATCTCTCAATGGCGCAATTCAATATTTTACGCATCCTTCGCGGGGCAAAAAAGCCCTTGAGTGTGACAGCTGTGAAAGAACGTATGATTGAGCGTTCACCAAACACCACACGACTCATGGACAAACTCATTGAGAAAAATTTACTAGAACGTGTTCGCTGTGATTCAGACCGGCGAGTGGTGTATGTTTCGATTACCGAACAAGGGCTTGATTTGTTATCGCGCATCGATATCGATTTGGAAGAATCGTCTGTATTTTCAACCAATCTGAGTAATGATGAGGCCGAGGAGCTGAGCCGTTTGTTGGATAAACTGAGAGGATCATGTCCGAAGAAGCCACAGGTAGCAGAGTAAGTGCCTCGATCAACGAGCAGTACTTGGTAACAAGCGAAGCAAACGGACATCAAACGATCTGCGACGAACCCGAAGAATTGGGTGGAACCAACCAAGCGATGGATCCTACCGAATTGTTTTTAAGTTCGTTGGCCAGCTGTAAATTGGCAACAATGCGTATGGTTGCTTTGCGAAAAGAGTGGGATACCACCGGTATGCGAATTGAACTTGAATTGGTAAAAGAAGAAGAAATAAATACGATCTATCAAACCATTTCCTTTCCTGATCATCTAACAAACGAACAACGCGATAAGCTCATTACAATTTCACACAAGTGCCCCGTTTCTAAATTGGTAACGGGAACAGTACGTATTTTAGACAAAGTCATATGACAAAAAAACAAGTGCTATGGATGATCATCCTGGCAGCTGTAGTATTTACCAACATTCTTGAATCAATGATCTTAATGCCGCTTTCGCCTACCATTAAGGCAGATTTAGGCATGGATGAAAAACAATGGGGGTTAGCCATTTCAATTTACCTGTTCAGCGGATTTATAGCAGGAGTAGGGAGCATCTTTTACATCGATCGATTTGATAGAAAGCGCTTTTTAGCCGTACAATATGCTTTATTCATAGTAGGAACGCTGTTGTGCGGATTGGCAAAATCCTATGAGTTTTTACTTTTCGCACGCATGATGGCCGGGTTTTTCGGTGGAGTTATTGGTGCGATCGTGATGTCGATTGTGGGTGATTTGGTAGAACCACAACACCGCGGAAAAGCAACAGGAATAATGATGACTGGGTTTTCATCGGCAGCAGGAGTGGGCATTCCGCTCGGTTTGTGGTTAGGACATACCTGGAATTGGCACATGCCGTTTTTCTTTTTGGTAGGATTGTCTTTACTAACGTGGGTTTTGTTGGTGGTTTACCTTCCTAAAGTAAATAAACACTTGGAAGGACCTCCCCATAAATCGTACGCGATTTTAAAAACGGTATGGAAAAACAGCAACCAAATCAAAGGATTGTTGTTTACTTGTACTATTCTCTTTGGGCAGTTTGCCATCATTCCGTTTTTGGCCGATTTCATGGTTCACAACGTTGGTTTAAAGGAAAACCAATTGGTTTGGATGTACTTTTTCGGTGGAATTCTAACCTTTGTCACCAATCCGTATATCGGTTACCTGGCAGATAAATTCGGACAACTCCGTGTTTTCCTGATTGTGATGGGAATTTCCCTCATTCCACTGGCTATAATTACCAATATGAGTGTGAGTCCGTTACCGGTTATTTTGATTGTGACGACCGCGTTTTTCATTTTTGCTGGAGGAAGAAACATTCCGGGAACAGCGATTGTAATGGGAACAGCAGCTCCGCAAGAACGTGGAGGATATATGAGTATTCGTTCCGCATTTCAGCAATTTGCAAGCGGAATTGCAGTAATTTTGGGTTCTTGGTTAGTGACGCAACAAAAAGACGGTAGTTACGTGCATTTTGAATACGTCGGCTATCTGGCAATTGGAACGAGTATTCTTTCTTATTTTATTTTAAAAACCATCAAACAACAATTCTGATATGCGCTTGACCGTTTTACTTTTTTTCTGTTTCACTACCTTGCTTGCATTGGCGCAACCACCCGTTGGACAAACACCTCCAAACGGTGCGCCGGCAATTGGGTCGTTAGATGGACAGGTGTTTGATTCCATCTCGCGCAAACCAATCGAATACGTGCAATTGCGTGTTTGTAAAGTCAGCGACTCCAGTGTGGTTACCGGAATTTACACCGACGAAGACGGAAA
>Ga0302296_1001785_pt1 | contig 14958 bp, 13 predicted proteins | sample III_Fen_N3_1_FD_194546 | JGI IMG/M metagenome (GOLD analysis project Ga0302296, IMG submission 194546) | Peat permafrost microbial communities from Stordalen Mire near Abisko, Sweden - III_Fen_N3_1 | ecosystem: Environmental > Terrestrial > Soil > Wetlands > Permafrost | place: Sweden: Abisko... | reverse complement strand
TACAACATTTTTTGGAGAGTAACCACCTCCGGGTGCTGCTGTCAAGACACTGACAGTCAAAGTTCCGGTTGAATTTGCAGAAACTGCAGCGGATGTAAATGTCACTTCATTTCCATAAGCAGTCCCAACAGCATTTGTGGCATAAGCCCGTACGAAATATGGTGTTGACCCTGTTAGTCCCGTGATACTGCTTGTAAAGCTACCAGTGCTGGTTCCATCACTTGTTTTAGTGCTTAAAGCAGTGGTTGGTCCCGAAGCCGTACTCCAGCAGACACCCCTGGCTGTAACGGCTGAACCGCCATCGGCACTGATGCTTCCACCTGACGTGGCTGTTGTGCCTGTTATTGCAGAGGCTGCTGCAGTTGTTAATACCGGGATTGTAGCCTGAGCCGAAGTCATACACATCAACTCCGAACCATAGGACGTTCCAATGGCATTGGTTGCGTATGCCCGAACATAATACGTTGTGGAAGCTGCCAGCCCTGTAATACTGCTTGTAAAGCTGCCTGCTCCTGTTCCATCTGATGTTTTGGTACTTAAGGCAATGGTCGCTCCTGAGGCGGTGCTCCAGCAAACTCCACGGGCTGTTACTGCCGAACCTCCATCGGTAGTAATATTCCCTCCTGAAACTGCACTCGAAGTATTGATGGAAGAAACCGCAGTAGTGGTCAGAGCCGGAACTGTTGCCTGTGCAGTGGTTGTAAAGGATAATTCCGCTCCATACCCGGTTCCTGTAGAATTTGTAGCATAAGCCCGGACATAATACTTTGTTGAAGCTGTTAAATTGGTAAGGTTACTGGTAAAACTTCCCGCTCCGCTACCATCTGATGTTTTTGTGCTTAATGAAATGGTTGGACCTGAACCAGTACTCCAGCAAACCCCACGGGCTGTAATGGTTGAACCGCCATCTGAAGTTGTAACACCACCCGATAAGGCTGTTGTAGAGCCTATTGAAGCCATTGCGTTGGTAAAAAGTATAGGGACAGTTGGTGTTGTAACCGGTGCCGAAGTAGTGAATGAAACTTCGTTTCCATAGGTAGTCCCCACGCTATTGGTTGCATAAGCCCTCACATAATAGAGTGTTGATGCTGTCAGTCCGGTTAAACTGCTGGTAAAAATACCGGTTCCTGTGCCATCCGTTGTTTTCGTGTTCAACGAAGTGGTTGGCCCTGAAGTGGTGCTCCAGCAAATTCCACGTGCTGTAATCGCAGCTCCACCATCCAACGAAATATTTCCACCTGATTGAGCAGTTGTAGTTGCAATAAATGCAACTGTAGTGGTCGATAGCGTAGGAACGGCAGTCTGAGTAGTTGTAAAAGTCTGTTCCTGGCCATATCCTGTCCCCTGACTATTGGTAGCATACGCCCTGACATAATAGGTAGTGGAGGGTAAGAGTCCCGTGACAGAGCTTGCAAAGCTTCCGATACCCGTTCCGTCGGATGTTTTGGTACTTAATGCTATTGTTGGTCCAGTACTGGTACTCCAGCAAACTCCACGTACTGTAATTGGGGCACCTCCATCCGAAGTAACCGAACCACCCGTGAGAGCTGTTGTGTAAGTTATTGAGGTGACCAGATTCGTAATCAGTAAAGGAACACTGACGGTTACTGCTTTAGGGGTTGTTGTGAAGAAAATCTCTTCTCCGTAGGATGTCCCCAGGGTATTTGTGGCATAGGCTCTTACATAATAAATTGTAGAACCGGTAAGCCCTGTTATCGCGCTGCTGAAACTACCTAAACCGCTTCCGTCAATTGTTTTTGTGCTTAACGTGACTGTTGCGCCGGGAATTGTACTCCAGCATACTCCACGTGAAGTTATGGCTAATCCTCCATCGGAGGTAATGTTTCCACCTGATGTAGCAGTCGTTTCAGCAATTAATGTTGGTGCAGTAGTACTTAATGAAGGTGTTCCTGGTTTTAGGGTTGTGAACGGTTCATCTTTCCCATAGGATGTCCCTGAAAAATTTGTAGCAAATGCTCTGACATGATAGATTTTATTTGCCTTCAACCCAGAGATAGTATCTGAATACACACTTTTTCCTGACGTATTAACAATTTTATTCTTAGCAGTTGTCGGGTTGGCAATGGTATCCCAACAGATTCCCTGTTCGAGTATTTTTGCACCGCCATCGGTTATCAGGCTTCCTCCGGAAATGGCTGAAGTAATAGTTATCTGACTGGCCACGGTAGTGGTTAAAACGGGCGACATATTGTCATTTGTTGTGCAACTATATATAAATAAAGCAGCAATCGATATTAGAAAAAGTCTGAAATTCATATTTTTCGAGTTAGTTATTGAAATTTTGAAGCTGTATACTACAACGGATACAGAATACCTACATAACGACAAATATATCATATATATTGTAATAATTACATATTTGTTGAACTACTTAACTAAATTTGAATATATTTATTGTTTGAACTGCACTAGTTTTCTTAATTCTAGCATTTTAGATACTGTTGTTTATGTGTTTTAATCTGTATATTAACAATGTAATTACCACATAACTTGTTCAATTGTGCGATAAAAATCAGCATTGATACTCTTGAAATTTCAGATTTCTTATTATACTACAAATTAAATATCAGGTTTACCATTGCACAATCATTTCATCATTTGCGGCGAACGACAAACAACTAATGATAACATTGTAAAACATTTAAATAAAGAAATCACGGCTTCGCATACGCCAAGCCGTGATTACAAAACTAATAGATGATTTACTTATCGATTAATCATCTTTTGTGCTGCAGCCTGATATCGGTCGCCTTGTAGGATGATTTTTGAGGCAGCTTCTTCAATTTGTTTAAGATCTGCAGGGGTAAGTTCTACTGAAACTGAACCTATATTTTCATTCAAACGTTCCAACTTTGTAGTTCCGGGAATAGGAACTATCCAGGGTTTTTGAGCGAATATCCACGCCAGTGCTATCTGGGCCGGAGTTGCCTGTTTTTGGGTTGCAATATCAGTCACCAGATAAACCAACGGTTGATTAGCTTTCCGGTTCTCCAAATCGAAACGGGGAACTGAATTCCTAAAATCATTACTTTCGAAAACAGTATCTGCATTGATTTTACCGGTCAGGAAGCCTTTTCCAAGCGGACTGAAAGGAACAAAACCAATACCCAGTTCTTCCAGCACCGGCATGATTTCAGTCTCCGGTTCACGCCAGAACAACGAGTATTCGCTTTGCAGGGCTGTAACCGGCTGAACGGCATGTGCCCGGCGAATAATCTGTACCCCTGCTTCGGATAGTCCGAAATGTTTCACTTTTCCTTCCTGAATCAGGTCTTTCACTGTTCCGGCTACATCTTCAATCGGTACGTTTGGATCAACACGATGCTGGTAAAGCAAATCAATAGCTTCTATGTTAAGCCTTTTCAATGAATCTTCAACAGTTTGCCTGATATATTCAGGACGGCTGTTTAAGCCTATTGATTTTCCATCCTGAAAATGAAACCCGAATTTAGTGGCAATAACCACTTGGTCACGAAACGGAGCCAATGCTTCCCCAACCAGTTCTTCGTTTGTAAAAGGTCCGTATATCTGGGCAGTATCAAAAAAGTTGACACCACTTTCCACTGCGTTGCGAATTAGCGCTATCATTTCTTTTTTGTCTGCTGCCGGGCCGTAACCAAAGCTCATGCCCATGCAACCGAGTCCAAGGGTTGATACTTCCAACCCGCTGTTTCCTAATTTTCTTGTTTTCATTTTATTTATTCTCTGTTAAATTAGTTGTTTCTGATTACTTTATTTCGATTTTAGCCAGAACAGTATCATCCGCTGCGGTCAATGGAGTTATGATATCTTCATTTACATCACCTATATGCACTACTTTAAAAGGAGTAATATCAGCTCCACCATACAAGACCGTAAATGCCGTCCAACCATCATAGTAATAAATGCCGCTGGCATGTGCATCCGAGGTCATTGGTACTCCTTTGATGGATGGTTTCTGGGGCAACGGACTATAGTATTCGTGACCGGCATATCGTTGGAGGGTCAACTCCAACGGCAGCATATTCAGGACATCTTCTACAATACGGTTATCGTTTAAAGTAGCTGCATATTCCTTGCCATCTATTGTTAGTTTTATCGATTTGCTCATTGTTGCTTTTCTTTTATTATGCAATCGATGATTTTAGCATGTTATCTGCATTCTTCACACTGCCCCCACGAATAGCCAAGCCTGGCTTCACGTTGGCATTGGGGCAAAGTTTTTTGATATCACGTTCGCTATTACCCAGTCCTCCTCCTTCATGTGTGCAAAATGGAATAATAGTTTTTCCCGAAAAATCATACGATTCTAAAAATGTAAATACTGCCATGGGGAAAGTCCCCCACCAGTTTGGATATCCCAGATAAATAACATCGTACGAATCCATGTTATCTACAGTTGCAGTTAACTCTGGGCGGGCATTTCCCCTTTTCTCGTCCATGGCTACGTTTGTTGTTTCTGTATAATCTTTTGGATAAGGCTTTATTGTATCAATTTCGAATAAATCATTTCCGGTTAATTCCTGAATTTTCTTAGCTATTATTTCCGTGTTTCCAACAGGAAGGTTAACGATGCTCCCTCCCACATAATTTTGGCCTTTGCGCGAATAATAGGCGATAAGACCCTTTGTATTTGCCATATTTTTTAAATAATTCTTTTTTAATATCATTTCCTTCCACCTAACCATTTCACAATCGCCGGATCACGATGGTCAAAAAACAGGCTTTTCCCGGTATCGAGAGTAGCAATAGCATCCATATCTTCGGCATTCAGTTCAAAGTCGAAAATATTGAAGTTCTCAATGATACGTTCCTTCCGAACTGATTTTGGAATCACAACAACACCCCGCTGAGTAAGCCACCGTAGAATGACCTGTGCAATTGATTTGTTGTATTTCTTTCCTATGGAAGCCAATAGTTCATTTTTGAAAATATCATTCCTACCTTCGGCAAATGGTCCCCAGGATTCTATTTGAACCTTATTTTCAATTAAAAACTTCTGGGTTTCGATATGCTGATTGAAAGGATGTGTTTCGATTTGATTCACGGCAGGAACAACCTCATTGAATACAATCATATCCATTACCCGGTCCGGTTGAAAATTACTGATACCGATGGCCCTTATTTTTCCTTCTTTGTACAATTCTTCCATGGCATGCCATGCACCATGCACATCTCCATATGGTTGATGTATCAGATACAAATCCAGATAATCCAGACCCAGATTCTTCAATGATTTTTCGAAAGCCTTCTTCGCTTTTTCATAACTCACATTCGATACCCATAGTTTCGTAGTGATAAATAGATCTTTTCTGGCTACTCCGCTTTTTTTAATTGCTTTTCCAACTGCTTCTTCATTTCCATAAGCCTGAGCCGTGTCAATTAATCTGTATCCTGCTTTTAAGGCTTCAAAGACACTTGTTTCACATTCAATGGGATCGGTTACCTGATATACACCGAATCCTAAAATGGGCATTTCAACGCCATTGTTTAATATCACTTTTTCCATAATCTTAAATATTACTTTTTCAGTGATGCCATATCAATCACAAAACGATATTTCACATCACCTTTTTCCAATCGTTTAAAAGCTTCATTGACCTGTTGGATATTTATCAATTCAATATCAGCAGTGATATTGTGTTTGGCGCAAAAATCAAGCATCTCCTGAGTTTCGGCAATGCCTCCGATGTTTGAACCTGAAAAACTATGTCGTCCTGAAACAAGGCTGAATGCATTTACTTCGAGTGATTCGGGTGGCAATCCTACCAATACAACACTTCCATCGGGTCTCAGCAAGTTCAGGTATGTGTTCACATCATGTTTGGCCGAAACGGTATCAATGATAATGTCCATCTTCCTGAAATAACTCTTCATCTGCTCAGTATCTTTTGACAATACAGCCGCATCAGTTCCCAGACGTTTGGCATCTTCCACTTTCGACGGTGAAGTTGTAAATACCACCACTTCCGCACCCATCGCTTTTGCCATTTTAATAGCCAGGTGCCCTAAACCACCAATACCCAAAATCCCGACTCTCTTACCGGGACCGGCATGCCAGTGTACCAAGGGGGAATATACCGTAATTCCGGCACACAAAAGTGGAGCAGCACCTGCCAGATCAAGTATTTCGGGAACATGCAACACATACTTCTCGTCGCAGACATAGGTTTCTGAAAAACCGCCAAAGGTAGCTCCCCCTAAATACTTATCCGGACTATTGAAGGAAAAAGTGACTCCTGTATCGCAAAACTGCTCCAATCCTTCCTCACAATATTCACATTTTCCACACGAATCCACAATGCAACCTACTCCGGAAAGATCTCCAACCTTGAATTTTGTAACATGTGCTCCAATTGCTGTCACCCTACCTACAATTTCATGGCCGGGTACTATTGGCCACATCGTGTGACCGAAATCATTTTTAATCTGGTGCAAGTCGGAATGGCATATTCCACAAAAAAGGATTTCCATTTCAACATCATGATGTTGAAGTTCTCTTCTTATAATATCCATGGCATGAAGCGGATTTTCAACGGCCTCTTTACCAAATGCTTTTACAATTTTCGTTTTCATATACTTACTATTTTTATGTCAATAAATTTATTCGGGAATTATTTCATTAATACAATTAATTGCATTTAAGGTGCGGGGATATCCAATATAGGGCAATAATTGTGTGGTTACGCTTAGTAATGTTTCCTTATTGTTTCCTACAGTCACATTTCCCTGAATATGCCCTTTTACTTGCGATTCGGTTCCTCCCATGCTGATCAGCATAGAGAAAGTCAACAGTTCACGGGTTTTCATATCCAAGCCGGTTCGGGTATAATAGTCACCAAAGCAATTTCCGGCTAAATAATCCTGAATATGTTTTTGATTGTCAGGAACATTCACACGCGTTTGTGCTATTCGTTCCCCGAAAGTCGATTTCATTAAAGCAAGACCTTTTTCGTGGCGGTTTTCAGGTGTGGTGGTCGATTGTCCTTTTAGTGGCAATTCAATTCCCCTTTCCATCAATATTTCGTTGGCTGCATTAATGAAGTCAATCACCCTGGCAATACCAACATAAGCAACCGATTGATACAGGATTTCTTTAATCTCAACAGGAGTCACTCCTACATTTAGTCCGGCATTGACAAATGTTTTGTATTCGGTAAGTGCACCCTGAGCAATGGTAGAACCCAGTATCATCATCACCTTGGTTTTTGTATCGATGCTACCATAGCGAATCACCTCGTCGAAAGCCCAGTTGTCGAATATCTCAATCAATTCAGGGTCTGTTTGAGCTGCTTTCGAGTCATAACCGGGCCATAATTCTTCGTGGTTTTTGATGGCAACTTTAGTCAGGCTGATCTTCTTCGTATTTGAACCGGCAGTTGCTTTTTTATACTGTTCGTCATCCACAGGCTCTAACCAGGTATTTTTACTGACCTGGGGATTTGTTTCTATTGCCAAATGTGAGAACCAACTATCAGGAGCAGCTCCATGCCAATGAACCACATTAGCCGGTATTTCAACTACATCGCCCGGTAAAAGCAAACGTGCAGGTTCGCCCTTAGCCTGATAAAACCCTTTCCCTCCTACCACAACAAGGATTTGACCACCTGTATGGCTATGCCAGTTATTCCGGCATCCAGGTTCGAAGGTTACATTAGAAATCGGGCAATTTAAATCTTTGTTCTTTGTCAAGGGAGCCAGATAAGCCTGTCCGATAAAGTAGTTGGAATACATTTCGGGAAGTTTGTCTCCTACCGGGAAATTACTGATTTTAGGAATATCTTCTTTCATATGCTGAGCATTTAATGGATTGTATTGGCAGAAGAATAAAATTACAGCAACAAGTAAAACCGTTATTAAGTTCTTCATATTCTCAATTGTTTTATTTTAGAATCTCAAAATTATTGTTTCATAACTGTATGATTTACTTCAAAGTACTCATATCAATCACATATCTGTATCTCACTTCGCCTGCCAGAACTTTCTGATAGGCTTCGTCTATTTTATCAGCAGATATGATTTCAACTTTAGGATAAATGTTGTGCAAAACGGAATAATCCAGCATTTCCTGCGTTTCACGGATGCCGCCAATTTGGGTTCCATAGAGCTTACGACGACCTGCCATAACTAAATTAGTAACGTCAATAGTTGGACTATTTGCGAAAGCAGGCAGTCCGATGACTACCATATCGCCATCTACTTTCAGCATTTTCAAATACATGGACAGGTCGTATTTAGCGGGTATTGTGCTTAAAATAACACGAAAAGTATTTTCCAGGCCTTTCAGTTCTTCCTGATTTTTCACGTTTACATATTTCACGGCACCCATGGCCAAAGCATCCTGCTGCTTAGCCTCTGTAATGTCGAATACGGTAACTTTTGCACCAAGGGCAACTGCATATTGTACCGCCATATATCCTAAACCGCCAAAGCCGGCTATGGCTATGACATCTCCTTTTTTCACATGCGTAAAGTGAATAGGCGAATAGGTAGTAATACCTGCACATAGCAACGGTGCTACTTTTTTCAAATCTGCATTCCTGGGTATTTTAATGGCGAAGTTTTCAGAGAGCACGATATTGTTGGAATAACCTCCCTGCGTGAGTTCGTTATTATGGAAATAATCGGGTGATGAGTAGGTTCCAACATTGCCCTTTAAACAATATTGTTCTTCTCCTTTTTTACAGTATTCACATTCGCCACATGAATTAACCATACATCCTACTCCTGCATAATCACCAACTTTGAACTTAGTGACTTTTTTCCCCACTTGAATTACCCGTCCGGCAATTTCATGTCCGGCAACAAGCGGATATTTCACACTCCACCAATCGTCCCGCTCTGTATGAATGTCACTGTGACAGATACCTGCATACAGAATGTCTATTAACACATCATTATCACCAACAGCATGGCGTGTAAATTCATAGGGTTTAAAATTCCCGTCTTTGGAAAACTTGGCCATACCTTTTGCTGGTATGCGTCCAGCCTCGGTTTTATTCTGAGCAAATGCGGCCGACATGGATATAAAAAACAGTATTAATAATATCCAAGTACTGTAACTTTTTATTGTTTTCATGACTTTTATTATTATTTCAAAGTTGAAATATCAATCACATACCTAAACTTCACTTTTCCTTCTAAAACTTTCTGATAAGCATCGGTAATAGCAGTTCCATCAGCTTTAATAATTTCTACTTCCGGATAGATATTGTTAGCTACCGAATAATCGAGCATCTCCTGAGTTTCTTTGATACCGCCGATTTGTGAGCCAAATACCTTGCGACCTCCCTGCCAGACAAACTGATCAATGCGAATACTTGGAGCATTAACAGTTGCCGGAAGTCCAACAATGCACAACTGGCCATCCAACTTGAGCATTTTCATGTATATGGAAGGGTCGTATTTTTGGGGAATGGTGCTGATGATAAAACTCATCGTGTTATCCAGTCCTTTTAAGTCTTCCGGATTATTTACGTTTACATAACGAACAGCTCCCAGTCGTTTAGCAGCAACACGTTTATCTTCGGTAATATCAAACACTGTTACTTCAGCTCCTAATGCCACCATATATTGTACGGCCATGTGTCCCAAACCGCCAAATCCCGCAACACCTACTTTATCTCCTTTTTTTACTCCTACAGCATGTATTGGCGAATAAGTCGTAATACCTGCACAAAGTAACGGAGCGACTTTTTCTATCTTCGCATTGGCAGGGATCTTAATAGCAAAATTCTCAGTCAAGACGATGTTATTCGAGTAACCACCCTGTGTCCTTTCGTTGTTGTGAAACTGATCGTGACCATGATAAGTCATGACGACACCCTTACAATACTGTTCTTTGTCTTCCTTGCAGAACTCGCATTCACCGCAAGAGTTCACCATACAGCCTATACCGGCTAAATCACCCACTTTAAATTTGGTCACATTTTTACCTGTTTTAACCACACGTCCGGCAATTTCGTGTCCGGGTACCATTGGAAACTCTTCTTTTCCCCAATCCTGACGCACATGGTGCAGGTCGCTGTGGCAAATGCCGGCATATAGAATTTTAATTTCAATGTCGTTGTCGCCAACAGCATGACGCGTAAACTCATAGGGTTTAAACTGACCGTCTCCAGAAAATACTGCAAAGCCTTTTGCAGGAATACGGTTATCTTGTGCTGATACCGTAACAAATAGCGTAATAGCCATCAAAATTGACAGATAAATTGTTCGTTTCATATAAATTATTTATTTTAATTAAGTTAGTTCTAAATTGAAATTCCCATCTGATAAGCTTCCTTCATAGCAGGCTTACCGGTGATTTCACCTTTATTCCAGGCGCTGGTGCCATAAACAACGCCTTTTTCTTTGGGGTTGCTCAGACAGGAAGTAAATCCTCTGAATTCGTTCAGAGTCCTTTCAATTGCCTGCTTGTTGTCATCAGCTGCCGTTGCAATGAAATAGAAATCCGTATCACTTATTTCTGTATAACGGGAACAGGTTCGGTCTATCAGGGTTTTCATTTGACCGCACATGGTATAAAAATAAACGGGTGTGGCCATGACAATTACATCGGCCACAACCATTTTCTCCAGAATTTCGGTCATATCATCTTTTTGAGGGCAACTTTTATCCCGGTTAAAACAGGTGCCGCAACCTGTACAGTAATTAATTTTTTTATCTTTCAAAAAAATCTTTTCTACCCGATGTCCCGATTCGGTTGCTCCAATAACAAACTGGTCACAAAGCAGATCGGAATTTCCTCCTCTTCTCGGGCTCGAGGATAATACTAACACGTTCTTTTTCATTGTTCTCTTTATTTTATCATTTTAATCTCCCGCAACCAGTGAGTTACATCATCTTCCGCTCTTCTTACAAGTCTTCCGTTTATCGGAAGTCCTTCCAAGACAGTCGATGTCGGACAAAGTTTTTTAATATCCGAAACGCTGTGTCCCATGCCCCCACCTCCATGGGTCATAAACGGAACGAGAGTTTTACCTTCCAGGTTATATTCTGTCAAAAACGTTGCTACGGGTGGGGCGATCGTACTCCACCAATTGGGTGAGCCAATGAAAATCACATCAAATGATTCAATATTCCTGATTTTTGTTTTAAGTACCGGTTTGTAATTTGAGTTTATCTCTCTCTTCGCCTGGTCTACCACAGTTTGGTAATCGGCAGGATAATCCTTTACTGTTTGAATCTCATAAATGCTTCCGCCTGTAGCATCCCTGATTTGCTGTGCCAGGACCCGCGTATTGCCACTGTGAGAGAAATAAACTACCAGGATCTTTTTCGATGCCGGGAGTGTCTGCGACTGTATATCAAATATTGTAGTCATCATAATAATTAGAACGAATAAGTGTTTTGCTTTCATGCTGTATCTCTTTTATTTTAACGAATTAATTGTCGACCTGTTATTGTATCGAATTATTGATTGTGCAAAGGTATTGCCAATTACACTTATGAATGGTATACATATTACTGTGATGCATACCATTATCACTGATTCTCATTTTCTAGAATAACAACTTATAAAAGGAAATGCTATCTTTGCAACAGATTTTTAATATAAAAGTAACTATGGATGAACTGTTAAAGTTAGAAACCGTTAGTCAGTACAATACATTGATGGGGCAGGAAACCTTGCATCCGTTGGTAAGTATCATCGATTTCTCAACGACGAAACCTATGAAACATATCCGTATGAATCTGGGCTTCTATGCCCTGTTCCTGAAAGATGTTAAATGCGGGGATATACACTATGGACGAAACACCTATGATTACCAGGAAGGAACCCTTGTCTTCATGGGACCCGGACAAGTTGTAGGCATTGACAATAACGGTGAGGATTTCCAACCAAAGGGTTGGGCATTGCTGTTCCATCCCGATCTGATTCGGGGGACATCCCTTGGTCGCAATATAAAAGAGTATTCATTCTTTAGCTATGAGTCATTCGAAGCGCTTCATCTATCTGAGAAGGAAAGGCAAATCGTAATTGATTGCCTTGCCAAAATTGAATTTGAGCTGGGGCATGCCATTGATAAACATAGCAAAACATTAATTGTAACTAATATCGAATTACTTCTGAATTACTGTATTCGTTTTTACGATCGACAGTTTATCACCCGCGACAATGTAAACAAAGGTATTTTAGAAAAATTCGAAGGTTTGATGGATGACTATTTTCAATCGGACAAACCGCAAAGCCTGGGATTGCCAACTGTGAATTACTGTTCCGGTCAACTTAATTTATCAGCCAATTACTTCGGTGATTTAATTAAAAAGGAAACCGGCAAATCGGCACAGGAATATATTCAATTAAAGCTGATTGATATTGCCAAAGAGAGAGTGTTCGACACCAGTAAATCAATCAGTGAAATTTCATACGAACTTGGGTTCAAATATCCACAGCATTTCAGCCGTTTGTTCAAAAATCGTGTGGGTTATTCACCAAATGAATATCGGTTACTGAATTAAACTGGTTTCGGTTTTGGCTGGACCTCTCCATCTCTTCCTCCATCCGACAAACAATGTGTTTCACGAAATGATACGTACGAAAACAACGAACACCTTCACCCCTGCCGGTTTTCCGGCAGGAATGAAGGTGATTCAATTTTAGTGCTATCGTTCAGTATTCAGGCTATCGCTTCAGCCAGCACTTTTGCAAGCGGTGTTGTAGGGCGGCCAATCAGGGCAGAGAGTTGCTTTGCATCATCAAACAATCCTCCCTTGGAAGCACCGGTATCCGAGTCGGCTAACATTTCAGCCAGGCCGGCAGGTAACCCGAAACTCTTCAGGATATCGGCATATTGCGTTTCTGTCAGGTTGTTATAGGGAATCGTTTTCCCGGTCTGGCGTGAGATTTCGGCTGCCAGTTCCGCCAGTGTATACGCAGTATCACCTGCCAGTTCGTAGGTTTTGTTTTCACTACCTCCACCTGCCAGCAACACTGCCGCCGCTTCAGCAAAATCCGCACGGGCTGCTGAAGCAATTTTCCCGTCGCCGGCACATCCTATAAAAGCTCCGGCACCAATGGCACCTTTTGCCGAACCGGTATAATTTTCGGTATACCAGCCGTTACGCAGGATCGTGTAGGTCAGGCCCGATGCTTTCAGGGCTACTTCTGTTGCCAGATGCTCTCCGGCTAAACCAAGCGAAGAGGTATCGGCATGCAATATGCTGGTATAAAAAACATGATTTACTCCTGCCTGTTTAGCAGCTGCAATAACCGCCAGGTGTTGCGGCAGGCGTTGTCCTATTTCGTTCCCCGATATCAACAACAGCTTTTCAATCCCTACCAGCGTTGCCGCCAGGCCTTCCGGTTTGCTGTAATCAAATGCACGGGCTTCCACCCCCAACTCTGCAGCTTTTTCTGGGCTGCGTACCAGGGCTACAATACTTTCAGCCGATACTTGTTCTTTCAATTTACCTACCACCAGGTGACCCAATTGACCTGTTGCTCCTGTTACTCCAATTTTCATGTTGATGTTTCCTTTCTTTATGATGATTCTAAAACTGTTTTTTAGTCTGTCTACCTTCTCAGGTCAGACATTGTGAAAATAAACAATCCGGGTGTTGTTTTGATTGAATTTTTATAGTTAATTATAAACTTTTCTCTTCAACAACTCATCCAATGATTGATATTATCCTTACTTTTGTTACGCAAAGTAACTAATAATAGTTTATATCCGAAACAGGTTACATTTTAGTAACCATAAAAATAGTAGTAACCTAAAAGTAACCAGTATGACCAGGCTCAAAGAAGAAACCCAATGTCCGGTAACGGCAACACTCCAGCTGATAGGGGGACGGTGGAAAACCATTATATTGTACTCCCTGACTGCAGGAACCAGACGGTTTGGCGAAATTGCAGTGCGCATCCCCAATATTTCCCGGAAAGTACTTACCGAACAACTGAAAGAGCTGGAAGCCGACGGATTGATTCTGCGGGTACAGTATAAGGAAATACCACCCCGGGTAGAATACTCCCTGACCGTATTGGGTAAAAGCCTGTTGCCGGTGATACACGAACTGGAATTATGGGGAATGGAGAATGTGCTGGCAAAGGGGCAGCTGGCTGATTCGTTAATTGGTTAATTAAGTTAGCTTAATACCGCGTCTTTAAGTCCCCTGAATTTATACCAATAATTCGGGAGGGGATTTAGGGGTTCTCTCTTCCTATTCTCTACTGATTTTAGGTACAAAAATACAAAATCCGTATATGATTCAACTATAACCCATATATAACCCGTATTTATATAAATATGGGTTATATATGGGTTATAGTTGGATTATATATGGGTTATCTACGGGTTATCTAATACTACGTAGCGACCAGGCATAGTATCGGCTATAACTAAGCATAGAATTTAATCTATTGTTTTATTGCTTATGATGTAGAACTTTTTTAAATAGTGTCATTCAAACATTTAAAAATCTGATAAAGCATTAATAATTCACTAAAAATTAAATAATACAGCTTAAAAGTAAGACCTTTGTGGAGCAATTAGCGTTTATCGATTGTTTGATTTCAGATGATTGTTCCTGCCCTTGTAAAAGACTAAGGGAAATAGGGTGATAAACGATTAAAACTTAAACATGATTTCGCACCCTGGTTTCTAATCACACATTTACAATCATTAAAAAAATCTGTCTGTTTTTTTTCAATACTTATCTATGTATAAGAAATTCATCTGGTTATTTATAGTTTTCTTCATTTTTAGTCATCCCGTTATGGCAGGACAACTCATTACGGTGAGCGGTTACATACGGGATGCAAAAACAGGGGAAGACCTCATAGGAGCAACCGTTTCGATTAAAGAATTATCGAATAAAGGGTCGGGAACGAATGCTTACGGGTATTATTCCCTGACACTGCCTACGGGACAATATCAGCTCACAGCGCAATACATGGGGTACGAACCTCAAATACAGGTTCTGGATTTAACCCAACCCCGCAAGATTGATTTT
>Ga0302296_1001782_pt1 | contig 14966 bp, 12 predicted proteins | sample III_Fen_N3_1_FD_194546 | JGI IMG/M metagenome (GOLD analysis project Ga0302296, IMG submission 194546) | Peat permafrost microbial communities from Stordalen Mire near Abisko, Sweden - III_Fen_N3_1 | ecosystem: Environmental > Terrestrial > Soil > Wetlands > Permafrost | place: Sweden: Abisko... | reverse complement strand
CTCCTCCATATTAATATGAACCAATGCAACAAGTTTTCCTTTTTGCTGAACAACCAGCGATTCTACCACGAACCTGAAATTATTGATAATTGATTCAATTTCTTCAGGGTATATATTTTCTCCGCTGGCACCAACAATCATATTTTTTAATCTTCCTTTTATGTATAGGTTGTTATTCCGGTCAAATGTTCCAAGATCTCCTGTTTTAAACCAACCGTCAGGTGTAAGAACCTCTTTGGTCATATCAGGTTCTTTATAGTAACCTTTCATAACATTAGGTCCCTTTGCCCAGATTTCACCCTCGCCTGTTGATTTGTCAGGATTATGGATCATCAGCTCTATGTTTTCAATTGCGGGACCTGTTGACTCAAAAACTGACTTCTGGGGATTTGCCCCGGCAAGAAGAGGGGCAGTTTCAGTCAGACCATAACCGACAGCATATGGAAATTTAGCTTCACGCAGAAACCTCTCAACAGTTTTATTAAGTTTAGCACCGCCTATACCAAAGAATTTGAGATTGCCTCCAAATGTTGTAACCAATTTTCTGCCGGCCGCAGCATTAAGCATTTTTCTGATAAAGGGTATTTTATAGAGTACATTCAATATCATGTTGTCCCTGAAGGTTGGCAAAATTTTATTAAAATATATTTTCTCCATAATGAGAGGTACTGTCAGCATCATGGTAGGTTTAACCTCAGCCATCGCAGGTATGAGCACAGTTGGGGTAGGAGGTTTTCTCAGATAATAAACACATGAACCTCCAAGGAGGGGAAGGACCAGGCCTAAAGTATTTTCATAAGTATGTGACAGTGGTAAAACGGATAAGAACCTGTCGGTTTCATCTATTGGCTGTATTACCATCCCCTTCATAGCATTGAAAGTGATGTTTTTATGCGTCAGCATGACCCCCTTTGAACGACCTGTAGTGCCGGAAGTATATATAATTGAGGCAAGATCTTCTTCTTCAACAGTATACTTTTTCTCAGGAAGAGCAAAAGTGTCAAATTTAACAGAACTCTTTTCAGATTTGATAAAAGAAAAATCCTCTATAAGGATTGCCGTTTTCAGAACTTGTGATTTAAATCCTTCAATACGGGATAACAGGGAGCTTGAGATAAATATCGCTTTAGAACCTGAGTGGTCTAGTATATTAGCAATCTCAGTAGGGGAAAAATCTGGAAGAACCGGCACAACCACTGCACCCATAAAAGTAATTGAAAAGTATGCAATGGCCCAGTTTGGCATATTTAAGCTGAGAATAGCCACCTTGTCACCGGGGCAGATCCCATTCTTTTCCAGGAAAGCAATTACACTCAGGATTTCCTTACTTACTGTTTCATAGGTCTTTGGCGCTTCCCCCACAAAAGCATAGGCATTGCAATTACCAAACTTTCTTAATGTTTCATTAAACATCCAGGGAAAAGTCAGCCTGATCTCAGTATTATCCATTATCCCTTATTCTATAGACAAGTATAAACTGCAAAGTTAAGGAATTATTGATTTCGCCGGCTTAATCAGGCTATAAATTAGCCGAAAAGCTTAAAACCATGTCCAATCTTTAAACCTTTATCGGTCAGAATGGTTAATATTGTATATTATTATCTGAAGGATCCTCTTTCTTATTTCCTCCATGGGGGAAAGGCTTAGTTGGAGCTCCTTCCCCCTCGGGGGAAGTCCCGATAGCTATCGGGAGGGTAGGGGGTAAAAGAACCAGAGAATTATCATAAAAAACGTACATTAATTTTAACATCGATTTTATGAGTCATTTAATAAGAGTAACAAAGGAATTTCCTTTTGAAATGGCACACGTTCTCTGGAACTATGATGGTCCCTGCAGGAATGTTCATGGTCATTCCTATCGTCTTTTTGTTACTATTTCAGGAATTCCTTCTGAGAATCCTGAAAATCCTAAAAACGGCATGGTTATGGACTTTAGCGATCTGAAAAGCATTGTTAAGAGCAAAATAGTTGACATATTTGATCATTCTGTCGTAGTGAGCCAGAGCGAAGACAAAGAGAAGACAGAAATGTTTAAGAAGCTATTTGGAAATACTGTCGTTGTTCCCTATCAGCCAACCTGTGAGAACCTGGTGGCCGATTTTGCAGGAAGGATTGAGAAACATCTTCCTTCAGGAGTTGACTTGCACAGTCTCAAACTCTACGAAACAGCAACCTCGTTTGCAGAATGGTTTGCAAGTGATAACGGATAGGATATATCTGTAGGGACGTTGCATACAACGTCCCTACAAATATACAACATCCATCTTCTGACAAAAAAAATAAAATCGAGATATGACTAACACAACAAAAAAACTATTCCTTCTTGACGCGTATGCTTTGATTTTCCGCGCCTATTATGCATTCATTAAGAATCCAAGGGTTACATCAAAAGGGTTAAATACATCCGCCATATTCGGGTTTCTGCTTGCCCTTGAAGAAGTTCTCCAGAAACGAAAACCAACGCATATTGCAGTTGTTTTTGATACTCCTGCTCCAACATTCAGACATGAAATGTTTAAGGAATACAAGGCTCACCGCGATGAGACTCCGGAAGATATAAAAAAAGCAGTTCCATATATAAAAAGGCTTATTGAGGCATATAAAATACCCGTGATTGAATATCCGGGTTTTGAGGCAGATGACGTTATTGGCACACTGGCCAGGAAGGCTTCAGAGCAGGGATTTACGACATATATGATGACACCCGACAAAGATTATGCTCAACTTGTCTCTGAAAACGTGTTTATGTTAAAACCATCGAGAAGTGGTAATGAGTCGCTTTTGTGGGGAGTTGAAGACGTGCAAAAGGAATTCAGCGTAAAACGGCCCGAACAGGTAATCGATATTCTGGCACTTATGGGCGACACGGCGGATAATATTCCCGGAGCTCCCGGAGTAGGACCAAAAACAGCCATGAAACTTATTGCTGAATATGGCAGTGTAGAGGAACTTTTCAAACACACAGATAGTCTGAAGGGGAAACTTAAAGAAATCATAGAAAACAACAGGGAACAGATTGAAATGTCAAAAAAACTGGCGACAATTGAACAGTTTGTGCCCGTTGAACTTAACGAGACTGCATTAGAGCTGGAAATACCCGACCCGGCTAAACTTAAAGTACTTTTTGATGAACTTGAATTTAAAACCATTGCTGCAAAAATACTTTCGGAAATAGATAAGTCAGAGAAGCCAAGAGAACCTGAAAAATTTTTTTCTCCTCCGGATGAATCCCTGCAGGGTACCCTTTTCGGAGTTGAATCAGATATTCCTTCCACAGAGAAAAAATCTATAGAAAGTGTTGACCATTCATATATCCTGCTTGAAAACAATTCTGATATAAAAGAATTTGTTAAAAAGGCTGGCGAGCTTGACGAATTTTGTTTTGATAGCGAGACTACGAGTATTGACCCTCTTGACGCAGAACTTGTTGCTTTGACATTCTCATGGGAAAAAGGAACAGGTTACCTGATCCATTTCCCTGAATCTCAAAAAGAAACAGAGACAATTCTGGAAATCGTAAGGCCTCTGTTTGAAAATCCGGCAATACGTAAGATTGGTCAAAATATGAAATATGATATCCAGGTTCTGGCCAATTACGGAATTGAGGTTAAAGGTCCTCTGTTCGATACAATGATTGCTCATTATCTTCTGGAGCCTGATATGCGGCATAATATGAACTTGCTGTCTGAATCATATCTGGGATATAGCCCTGTCCATATTGAATCTCTCATCGGGGAAAAAGGGAATAATCAGAAAAATATGCGGTCAGTGCCGGTCGACAAGCTGATGGAATATGCAGTAGAAGACGCTGATGTGACATATCAGCTGAAAATGATTTTTGAACCAAAAATCATATCCGGAGGATTAGCCGATCTTGCACGGGATATCGAGATGCCCCTCATTAGTGTACTTGCTGCAATGGAAAGAAATGGCGTGAAACTGGATCTTGAAGATCTTAAGTCCATTACTATAAATCTGCGGGAGGATATCATCTCTCTTGAGAAAGAAATATATACTCTGGCAGGAACTGAGTTCAATATTTCCTCTCCTAAACAACTCGGCGATATTCTGTTTATCAGACTTAAACTTGATGAAAAGGCAAGGGTTACCAAAACCAAACAGTTTATTACAAATGAAGAGATATTACAAAGACTGACAAATAAGCATCCGATTATTTCTAAAGTTTTGGAATACAGGGGACTGAAGAAGCTTCTTTCGACTTATGTTGAAGCACTTCCACTTCTGGTGGATAAAAAAACAGGAAGAATACATACATCTTATAATCAGGCTGTTGCTGCGACAGGAAGATTAAGCTCAAATAATCCAAACCTCCAGAATATACCTGTAAGAGATGCAAGGGGAAGAGAAATAAGAAAAGCTTTTGTTCCTGAAAAAGGTCATGTTTTCTTATCTGCTGACTATTCACAGATTGAGCTGAGGCTTATGGCTCATCTCAGCAAGGATGAAAGTATGATTGCTGATTTTCTCTCCGGAAATGATATTCATGCAGCAACAGCATCCAAGATATTCGGGGTAGAGATTGATAAAGTTACGCGGGAAATGCGCAGCAGGGCAAAAACGGCAAATTTTGGCATTATCTATGGAATATCTTCCTTCGGACTTTCGGAACGGCTTACAATCGGGAGAAAAGAAGCGAAGGACCTGATTGACGGCTATTTCAATTCATACCCCGGTGTAAAAATCTATATGGATGAGAGCATCAGGAAAGCCCGGGATCTCGGATATGTGACAACAATGTTTGGACGCAAAAGATACCTGCCTGATATTCATTCCCGGAATCAGGTAGTAAGAGGAAATGCCGAGCGAAATGCAATTAATGCACCGATTCAGGGTAGTGCGGCTGATATTATTAAGATCGCCATGATCAGAATTTTTGACAGGATGAAATCAGAAGAGTATTTATCAAAAATGATTCTTCAGGTGCATGACGAACTTATTTTTGAGACGGCAACTTCGGAACTCGAAAAGCTGAAAGACCTGGTTATCTTTGAGATGTCAAATGCCGTAAAACTTGATATCCCTCTTAAAGTGGATTGGGGAACAGGAAATAACTGGTTTGAGGCACATTGACAAAACGGGAAGAGCAAGAATTTGGGGCAACTGATTAGATATTAAGGTAAAATCATGGAAGTAAAAGTACTATTCTTCGGTGTGCTCGCAGAGGTTTCAGGAACCTCAATTAAACATTATGAGAATGTCAGATCGTTGGCTGATCTGAAATTAAAGATTCAGGATGATTTCCCTGAAATGTTCCATTACAATTTCAGGTTCTCAGTAAATAATACGATAACTGATGATGAACATGTGCTGAAAGCAGGAGACGAAATAGCTTTATTACCTCCATTTGCAGGAGGTTGATCCGCAACTCAATAAGCAACAAATGGAAGATAACTATTTAATATCAGGCCCGATATCCCAAAAGATAATTTCAGAGATTATTTTAAGGATTGGGAGGCATAAAGATGCAGGAGGCAATATGCTGTTTCTCGGACAAGTCAGGGCGGACGAAAACGAAGGTAAAAGAGTAAAAGCTATTGAATACTCAGCATATACGGAAATGGTTAATGCTGAGGCAGAGAAGATTAAAAGGACAATTTTTTCAGAGTTTGACGATGTTAAATCAGTAGAGATTATTCATTCAACCGGCGTTGTAAGTACAGGTGAGATATCTCTTTTAGTTCTTGTTTGTTCAGGTCACCGCCAGCAGGCAATGCAGGCGTGCAGCAAAACAGTTGAACTGATCAAAGCGACTCTGCCGGTCTGGAAAAAAGAGATCTATGAAGATGATTCTCACACCTGGAGCTAAAACTAATATCTATCTTAGGTTATACCCCTGGTATTAGATGGAGATTCCTGAAGCTAATCTCCAGCAAACTATCACTGCAATTTCGAGGAATTCTGATGATCCTAAAGTGGTTCCATGTCTTTTCTTACAAGGGATGTTTCGGGCTTTGAGTTATTCGTATCAGTTTTTCGAGTTACCAGAATAGACCCGGCATTACCTTTAAGTATCGAAGTATATTCCTCTTTATTATTTAATATATCCCTGGCTTTTAAAATCTGTTCATCATTTTTAATTGTCCATGCTATTGCTCCGTCTTCATAAAAATAACGGCTTATGATCTCGTCTTCAATAAGATCGGTAATTTCCGGACGGAATTGTTTAAGATCTTGTTCAAGGCTGTGGGCAACATCTTTCTCGAGACTACTGAACAAGTCTTTATGGATCTCATAATATTTTTCCTTTTTTGCATTAGTAATGAGTTCATTGAGCGATTCTTCAGTACTTGTCTTGTAATTGAATTTACGATTAATTAAAAATGTTTTGAAATCGTCATAATCCTGATCAGTGAAAGTAAATTGTTCAGGAGTCTTAATATCCGGGTGAGCCCAGTAATATGAAGTCGCAAAATCGAAGATGAAGTTCCTGAGGTAAAGTTCTGAAGATATCTGGCTCAAAGGGTCAGGCAAAATCTCAATGTCGGGTGCAATGCCTCCGCCGTCTTTTACAATTCTGCCATTCCTGGTTTTAAATTCAGATATCAGGGAATCAGGAATAATGCCAACACTTCCATCCTCATTAGGGTGTGAAAAATCGCGTGCCTGAATACATCTTCCGCTTGGTATATAATATTTAGCTGTTGTAACTTTAAGCTGAGTATTATAACTTAACGGACGGGTTATCTGGACCAGGCCCTTTCCGTATGATCGCTGGCCGACAACTACTCCACGGTCAAGATCCTGAATTGCGCCGGCGACAATCTCAGAAGCTGATGCAGAACTCCTGTTTATTATTACTGCAAGCGGTATTTTCTCATCTACTGCCTGTTTGGGAGTTTTAAAATCTTCATCAAATTGTTTAACTTTACCCTTTGTGGAAACAACTTCAGTTCCTTCAGCTGTGAAAAGATTTACTATTTCAACTGCTTCCGTAAGTAAACCACCCGGGTTTCCTCTCAGGTCGAGAATAATCTGTTGGGCATTCTTATTTTTCAGCTCAATTAGTGCTGTTTTAACATTATCGATGCAGTTTTGAGTGAAATTGGTAAAGCGGATATATCCGGTTTTTGAATCAATCATACCATAGTAGGGAACAGGAGGCATGATTATTTTTTCACGTTTAATAGCCAATTCCTTTTCCTTTCCGTTTCTGTCGATTGTTAGCGTGATATCAGTTCCCGGATTCCCTTTAAGTTTTTCACTTACCTTTTCAGTTGGCAACCCTTTGAGAGAAACGCCATCTACTTTTTCCAGAAGATCTCCGGGCTTAATACCTGCCTTATCTGCTGGAAAGCCTTTGTATACTTCGCTGATCACAACATAATCTCCGGAATTTCTGACAAGAGATCCGATTCCTCCATATTTGCCGGTGGTCATAATCGCAAATTCGTCAGCGTCCGATTCGGGAAAATAGACCGTATAAGGATCAAGCGTTTTAAGCATGTTGTCCATACCTGCTTTAATAAGTTTATCAGGATCAATATCATCAACGTAGAAGGTATTAAGCTCCCTGAAGAGAGAAAAGAAAATATCAAGGTTTTTAGCTATTTTGAAATCCCTGGTTTCCTGGGTTATAAGGAACCCTGTGCTGATCCCGATTATCAGTAAAAGCGAGACTACTATTATAATTTTTCCGGAACGTATTTTTTTCATAACCAAATTTGCTTAAATAAGAATGGCGAAATTAATAAGAAATTTCGGGAAGAGTTTTGATAACGAAACAATTAAGACATATTTAACATATATGCGAGTCGGAAGACCGAAGTCGGAAGACCGAAGTAAAAAGTTAAATTTAATCTCAATCTCCCGGTTTCTGACTTCTGATCCCGCCGAAGCGGGATTTCGTCACTTCGTTCCTCAACTTCCGACTTCTGACTTCCGGCTTGTAAGGACTATCAGTTTGTTTATCACCTCTTTAATTGATTTTTCAATACTTATATAATCAGGAACTACATTCCCTCTCACAATAACAACAAAAGCTATCTGAATGTTTCCCGTCATGAGGTGCTCGTAAAGTGAGGATTTGTTTTTTCGATATGCTTCCCTCATTCTTCGCTTTATGAGGTTCCTTTTTACAGCCAGCCTGAATCCGCGTTTCGAAACGCTGAAAGCTACTTGTGCAGGAGATGGAAGTGTATTCTGATCTATGTTCCAAACTACCTTAAAGAGAGAATTGTAGAAAATATTTCCGTTTTCAAACAGCGTTTCGATTGTTTTCCTGCTGCAAAGTCTTTCAGACTTATGAAAGGTCTCTCTGGTGGTATTCATTTTATATGTGTACGGACGTTGCATGCAACGTCCGTACTAAATTTCCTGGTAATGAAAGTATTTTTAGAACTACTTTAAATTTTTGTTGTAGTCTTTAAGAAAGTCATCAAGAGCCATAGTCATTGACGGAGCCTTTGGATTGGGAGCATTTATATCAAGTCTGAGTCCTTCGCTCTCAACAGCACAAGCGGTAGTTGGTCCAAATGCTGCTATCTTAATATCACCCTGCACAAATCCCGGGAAATTTTCTTTAAGAGACTTAATTCCTGAAGGGCTATAGAATACAAGGATGTCGTAATCAAATTCTTTTAAGTTAGAAAAATCGGTACTGATTGTTTTGTATAGAGTTCCGATTGTATATTTTATATCGTTTTTATCAAGCGATTCGGGGATCTCAGCATTGTGTGGTTCAGAGAGAGGGACAAAGAAATTATCGTCCTTGTGCTTGATTATTACATCAATAAGATCCTGAAACTTAGCTTTCCCGTGAAATATTTTCCTTTTTCTGTAGACTATATATTTCTGAAGATAAAATGCAACATTCTCAGTAATACAGAAATACTTCATCGTATCGGGAACAATTGTCCTTAACTCGGCACAAATTCTGAAAAAATGATCAATCCCCGTTTTACTCGTGAAGATTACCGCAGTAAAGTCAAGTATATTGATTTTTTGCTGACGGAAGTCTTTTGAAGAAATACCCTCAACCTGATTAAACGGCTTAAAATCGACTTTCAGATTGTATTTTCTTGCCAGTTCGAAATATGGTGATTTCGGATTAAGCGGTTCTGGCTGCGATACTAAAATCTTCTTTATTTTCAACTCTTTACGGTTTAAGTTCAACTTCAAAGTAACCCAAGCCAATCTAAACAAGACCTGTAAAATATTTTACTACTATCAAAACAGGCAGAATTTCCAGCGCACAAAGGTATAAAATCAAATAGAATATTGAAACACTCCGGTTTATAAAAATTATCAATAGGCGGATAACCCGGATGAGATACATAATGCACATTATAAATATTCCGGATAAAATAAAATCCCGGACCGGAAGGATCTCAGTGTATGTCATCAGTATAATAAAAGCGAAAAGAAATATTGCACCAAACCTGTAAGAAGAATAAATTCCGAGCAGGTATTCCCTGAATACTTCTTGCTGGCCACTTGCAGATCCGGTTATCACACAGACAAGGTGCCTTATTGTAATTGCCCCGCTTACCATTCCTAATACTATTAACCAATTTACTATTCCTCTGGTGCCGTTCGGGATCACGTTATAATAGGCAGCCACGGAATAACCAAAAAGGCCAATGATGAGGAATGAGATGAGATTCAGAATTGTCGATTGCCAGTGAAATATCCCGCTAACGTTGCGGGAAGCCGGCTCATTTTTCCCGCGAAACAAAAAAACACGTTCAAAATAGGGCATCATTCTCTTGGAGTTGCTTTTCACTAGCGAGAATAAAAATGTTGCAGCTAACATTATAATGATCATCCAGTCAGGATGAAGAGGATTTGCCGGAATTTCCATGCCCTGTTTGAGATGTTTCATAAGCCATGTTCTCTCTTCTTTCTGATGATTTCTGGCTTTTTCAACTAAAATGAACGGGAATTGTTCATATTTTGCATAATCTAGCCTGAAAACGAAATTATTAAAGTCATGAAATGTAATGTCCGCAATGCTGTTCCTGGGACAAACTGAAGTTGTATCTGAATAATCCGGCAGAATGACAGGACGAACAGTTACTGATCTTTGTCTGAATGAATCTTTTGTCTGATTATATATGACAACACTAGCTGAATCAGGTTTTCCATGTGTGGAATCTTGACTGGTAACAATTTTATGCGGAATTGTATCCTGTTGTAAATCCGGACAGGAGTTTATCATCATTTTGGCCGATTCAGACTACAAAAGTAATGATAATTACAAGAGATAATTCAAAAAACCAAAGACTGATTCTCAAAAATGATCACTCGGACATCCTGATATTTCAGTAAGGATGTTATTGGCTAACCTGCTTGCGCCGATTCGGAAGAGATTATTATTCAACCATTCAGTACCCAGACAGTGCTTTACAATTTCATAATATTTTATAGCATCGGCAGGAGTAACAATACCCCCTGCAGCTTTAAATCCAACCTTAATCCCGGTTTCAGAATAAAAGTCAGAAATCGCATGACACATAACAAATGCAGTTTCAGGAGTGGCCGAAACCGGTGTTTTTCCGGTTGAAGTTTTTATAAAGTCGGCTCCGGCATCCATGGCAATCATCGATGCCCTGAAAATATTTTCAAAATCACCCAGAAGCCCTGATTCAACAATTACCTTAAGCAATCTGTTTCCAATTGCTCCTTTTATTTCCCTTATTTCATCAGCAACAGCTGCGAAATCATTTCCAAGAAAAGCCCCGACCGGAATAACTATATCTATTTCATCGGCACCGGCTTCAACAGCCATTTTACATTCGGCTACCTTCAGGCTTCGAAAAGTCTGAGATGTAGGAAATGAACCGGCAACAGATGCGATTTTAACATTCCTGGCAGTCAGTTTCTCTTTTACAACTGACACGAAATTGGGAAATACACAAATAGCAGCTACATTAGGAATATTTGTAAAACGGCCTGAAAAGCTGTTTACCTTGCCTGTAAAATGTATAATATGACTTTTATTATCAGCTGTATTTAAACTGGTAAGATCTATTAAATTCAAAAGACTCATCAGGAGATGCTTATCCGGAGTCTCCGTAACGGAAGTGACTGCTTTTTTTACTCCCTTTTTTACTTCGGCTTCCGAAGGACAAGATTTGATCAGTTTTTGATAAAGTTTTGTCATTTAATTAGTTGTTAAACTAAATTATACTTTTAGAAATCAAATTTCGGGGTTAATATAATGCTTTTTGAATTCATAATAATTTTTTTGGAATATTATGTTGACCCGGGTGTTGGTTTTTCTGCCCCGGGATTCCATGTGACCAATTTAATCCATTGTTTGGTATAATGCTAATAACTGACCGCATAACTTTATCTTCTGAAATAAATGTGCGAATGGAAGGGGACAAATTGTTATTTCACCCCAAATTTCTCATGACGTGCAAGGGATGCAAAAATTCCGAAAACAGATAATATTGAAAAAACAACAAACCCTGATCTCATGGCAGAAATCAGCCCTGGGTAAGTGGCCGGATTTATGGTTTGCTTTCCGATATATAAAGCAATTAGCATCATGGCTATTCCCATGCTCATCATCTGACCAACCATCCGCATCGTCCCGACAACTCCTGATGCTACTCCTAAATGCCGTTTTTCGACAGAACTCATAATTGCATTAGAATTTGGAGATGAGAAAAGACCAAAGCCTATGCCCATCAGAAGAAGTAAAAGTATTATGATATAATTTGGAGTAGTTTCACTTATAAAGCAAAGCAGTATCAGTCCCGATGCAGTAATGCCCATACCTGTCGAAGCTATTGTTCCGGGATTCTTCCTGTCTGATAATTTACCGGCAAGAGGTGACATAAGTGTCATAGCTATTGGTTGTGATATCATTATAAGTCCGGCAGTTCTGGCATCAAGTCCTTTAAGATATTGAAGATAAAGACTTACAAAAAACCCTATTGCACTGGTAGCTGAATAGTTTATCAGTGCTGCAATACCAGAGAAAGCAAAGATTCTGTTACTCAATATCAGCTGTACGTCGAAAACAGGATTACTGATTTTATTTTCGATAAACAGAAAAGCAACTGCAAAAAGAATAGCTAAAGCAATAAAGGTCCAGCCGGATGAAGATGGAAGTTTCGAAAAGCCGTACATAAAGGAGGCAAGTGCAAATCCATATACAACTGAACCTTTCCAGTCAAATTTCTCACCAACAGCCTCAGCCCATTCCGTTTTGATTTTCCGTTGAATAAATACCAGCGAGATTATACCAAACGGAACAAGAAATACAAATATGCTTCTCCAGCCAAAATACTGGGTAAGAATTCCTCCTATCACCGGACCGCAGGATAGCCCAAGATATGTTGCTGTTATATTAATTCCTATGGCTCGGCCCCTTTCTCCGGGCTGGAAAACTGAGGTAAGAATTGCCATACTGGTACCAAATATCATTGCGCTTGAAAAACCCTGAAATATGCGTAACACAATCAGAGAAGCAATACTCTGTGAAAAGACTATCAGAAAAGTCGAAATAGTAAAAAGCAGTATACCGAGTGTGAATACCTTTTTTCTGCCAATTATATCGCCAAGCCGTCCGAATGGCAATAGAAAAATTGCCGACGTCAGTATAAAACTGCTGATAACCCAGCTCAGGCTGATTGCATTTGCATGCAGCTCTTTCCCGATGGAGGGTAATGCAAGATTTACAGCAGAAGTAAGAAACGGAGTCAGGAAAGCCGCAAAAGTTGATACAAGAAGCACCGACTTCTTAAACGATTTATCCTCACTTAATTCAGTATTCATAGGTTATCTTTTTATATGAGCCTGAATTACCTCATATTTTTAAACTTTAGGCACTCCAACCTTTAGCTCACTCCACACTTCTCCATCTATTCCTTCTCCTTTGTATCGATAATTATTGTCACCGGTCCATCATTAACTAGCTCTACCAGCATCATTGCACCAAATTCACCTGTATAGACCTCTTTGCCTGATAATTCTGAAAGTTTTGTTACAAATTTTTCATACAAAGGAATAGCGATATCCGGGTGTGCTGCACGGATATATGATGGCCTGTTTCCTTTTTTTGTTTTTGCATAAAGCGTAAACTGGCTGATTAACATTATGTTTCCTCCGACATCAAGAACAGACAGATTCATAACTTGATTGCTGTCATCAAAAATCCGGAGATTTACAATTTTAGTACAAAGCCATTCTATATCTGTATCATTATCGGTTTCTTCGATCCCTAAAAGGACTACCATCCCTTTCTGAATTTCCGATTTGATTCTTTCCCCGATTGTTACAGATGCTCTCGTTACGCGCTGAATTACAGCTCTCATTGAATTTAATATTAATAGGTTCAAATATATACATTCAATCTCAAAATCATTTGAGTGATGATTTATATTATATTTGCCAGCTCATGATTACAGCATGGACTATTTTACGATTCTGGTTATTGCTCTTGGTTTGTCATTCGACACTTTTGCCGTATCACTTTCCTATGGTGTAATAAGAAGCGGGATTCTCTTCCGGCAGGCTTCATGGATTGCAATAGTTCTGGCAGTATTTCAAGGCGGGCTTACTATTGGCGGATATTTTCTCGGGTCAATATTTTCTGACACTCTTAAGGCAACTGATCACTGGATTGCACTGGGGCTTCTTTCATTTCTCGGTTTAAAAATGATATTTGAAGGATTTAAAAAGACAAAAGATGAGGAGCCGAAAGATTACAGCAGCACTCTCGTCCTTCTTACTATCGCGCTCGGTACCAGTATTGATGCATTTGCCGTCGGAATCAGTTTTGCACTGCTCGATGTAAGAATATGGGAAGCTGGTATAGTCATAGGCGCAGTTACTTTCCTGGCTTCCATGACGGCTATCCGTATCGGCAAATCAGCCGGGGTAAGGCTCGGTAACAAAGTTGAAATTATAGGGGGACTGTTATTAATTGCGATAGGATTAAAGATTTTTCTTGAGCATATGCTGGCTTGATGGTGACTCTTAATTGATTGATTTTAACCTCCCTGCCTCCCTTAAGGGGGCTCATTCACGAACACTTCGTTATATGATGACGATTCCCCCTACAAAGGGATGGCCGCGAAGCGGCTAGGGGCCACTTATTTTCTTACGGTTCTAACCCCGAAAACAGGTCCTGCCATATTACCTGGTTTTGCCTTGAACATTATGGTTATTTTTGAGTTGCCTTTGATGAACTCCTGAGGAATATCGTATTGTTCGGATATAAACTGTCCGTCTTTTTTATTGGATATGTTTTCGGTTGCTATGACTTTATTATTTATCAGGATATCAAACGTTTTGGCTCCGGGAAAACCACCCCAGTAATCCACTACCAGTTCAGCCGGACTGTTGACAATTGTTTTCATATCGAATGAAAACCAGCCTCCGCGCGAGTCTCTGCTGGTCCTTTCCTTGTATGAACCTACAGAAGTCTTCTCTCCTTTGAAATTATGGTTTCTCTCTGGGTGCATCTCTCCCGGCTGTACAAAATCAATTTGTGCCTCGAGAAGTCTTTTGTTTTTTTCCTGTTGTGCATTAAATTCTTCTTTCCTGATTTCCCATTCATGTTCATTGAACAGGTCCCAGTATACTGAATATCTCCTGTCATAAGTGGCATAAAAAGGCTTAAGTTCGACCTCATGTGGCCTTCCGGTATGAATAGTGATAAAAGTATTAGGCTTTCCTTCCACCGGTTTTAACCATGTTGAAGGATCTCTTTTTCCAATCATCATTACAGGAACATACATAGCATCTTTTGACATTGAATCAGAAACAGGTCCAAGATCCCCTGCCAACACAAGAGGACCGTACATAATAGCCGCCCTGTTACTATCGTCAGGCATTGATTCAAGCCTCAGTGAATATGGAATACATAACTCTACTTTATCTCCTGTCTTCCATGTTCTGTCAATTGGAATAAAATTCCCAGGTTTGATCGCAGTATTGAAGGCTTTTCCATTCAATTTTATCTCAATTCCATTTTTTGCCCATGATGGGTA
>Ga0302296_1001778_pt1 | contig 14975 bp, 13 predicted proteins | sample III_Fen_N3_1_FD_194546 | JGI IMG/M metagenome (GOLD analysis project Ga0302296, IMG submission 194546) | Peat permafrost microbial communities from Stordalen Mire near Abisko, Sweden - III_Fen_N3_1 | ecosystem: Environmental > Terrestrial > Soil > Wetlands > Permafrost | place: Sweden: Abisko... | reverse complement strand
TGAAGCTCAGATTGCAATGTTCCCCCATATGGTGAATCCCTATATCCTTGAGCAAATCAAATTTTATGAATCCGAGGCTTTGGGTTGGAAGATTTCGGGTGCTGGTGGGGGAGGTTACCTTGTATTAGTCTCTGATCATCCAATTAAAAACGGAATTCAGCTCAAAATAAGGAGGTAAGAATAATTGATGAAGGTCGAAAAACCGGAAATAATTGAAGGTGGATTTTATGAAGATTTCAGAGGGATAATCCAATATGTTAATGACTTTCATTTCGAAAATGTTAGGCGATTTTATTTGATTACACATCCGGATAAATCAATTATCAGGGCCTGGCAGGGTCATCAACAGGAAACAAAGAGTTTCTATGTAACAAAAGGTAGTTTTGTAGTTGCATGGGTGAAAATTGATCATTTTGAGAATCCATCACAAGATTTGAAGGCAGAACACATTATTCTAAAAGCTGGTGAATCAAAGATTCTTACCTTGCCCCCTGGTTATGCGAATGGGCTGAATTCGTTAGAGCCAAATTCTCAAATCATGGTGTTCTCCGATTATTTACTCAATGAATCATTGGATAATAAATACAGGTTTGATAAAGATTTGTGGTTTAACTGGAATCTGTTTATAAGAAGTATTGAACCAGATTAGGAATATTTATGAAAAAGTTGATCAAAAATGACTGTAATTAGGGAATATTTGAACAAAATCTTTATTCGGGATGTTGATTTCATAAGAATAAGAACGGTATTCAAAAGCAGATCAATAACCTATCACTATTAGATCATATTTCGCGTGTTGGTATGTCAATATATATCAAAAATCAATCTTAATTTAAGATATTCGTAATAATGCTCACAATCCTTTTTTCAATACGACAGTGGCTTCGCATCACACTAAGCCTGATCTATTTGACCATTGTTGCTTTTTTGTCACTTCTGCCGCCTAATGACCTCCCCGATATTCCATTATTTCCGGGAGCCGACAAAATTGTGCATACTTGTATGTACCTGGGTCTTACATGGCTCGCATGCTGGGCAATGCACGCAGAAATCAAACGGAAATGGTATTACATCATCATTCTATTTTCGATTGGTTGGGGCGTGATGATGGAAATTTTTCAATTTTTGATGCACTTTGGACGTGCATTCGAATTCTATGACATTGTCTCAAATTCGATCGGTACTTTGATCGGAGTGTTGATCTATATCCTTATGGCACAGCAAAAAGAAAAAATTGACCGCTCAACAAATTGATATTTAAACAATTCGCAATTCATAATTTATAATTCAACATTACAATGAAAGGAATAATACTTGCAGGAGGTTCAGGTACGCGGTTGTATCCGATCACAAAAGGGGTGTCCAAGCAGTTGTTACCTGTGTACGATAAGCCCATGGTTTACTACCCCTTGTCAACATTAATGCTTGCGGGAATAAAGGATATTCTATTGATTTCTACCCCAGAAGATATTGTCATGTATGAAAGATTACTTGGAAATGGACACGATTGGGGAATTAGTATTTCTTACAAAATACAGCCATCGCCAGATGGACTTGCTCAGGCTTTTATTTTAGGTGAAACGTTTATTGGAACAGACGATGTTTGTCTCGTGCTCGGGGATAATATTTTTTACGGTTACGGCTTTTCTGGCATGCTTAGTGAATCGGTGGAACTTGTCAGAAGAGATAAGAAGGCCGTAATTTTTGGCTATGTTGTTTCAGATCCTGAACGTTATGGTGTTGCAGAGATCGACCAGGAGGGGAATGTACTTTCGCTTGAAGAAAAACCAATTGTTCCGAAATCGAATTATGCGGTTGTCGGACTTTATTTCTATCCCAATTCAGTGATCGAAATTGCTAAAAACATAAAGCCTTCACCACGTGGCGAACTCGAAATAACAACAGTTAATCAGGTGTATATGAATCAAAAACAACTAAAGCTTTCGACTATGGGCCGCGGTTTTGCATGGCTCGATACCGGAACCCATACATCGCTTATTCAGGCTTCGAACTTTATCGAAACGATTGAAACCCGTCAGGGATTGAAGGTTGCATGTCCTGAAGAAATTGCTTACCACAACGGGTGGATTAATAAAGATCAATTGATTTCTCTGGCACAACCAATGCTAAAAAACCAGTACGGCCAATACCTGATCCGGTTAGCTGCAGAGTAATTATTCAATCAACAAGACACCATTATGAATATTATAACGACACAAATTCCTGAAGTATTAATTTTTGAACCCGATGTTTTTGGCGATTCCCGCGGCTATTTCTTTGAGTCGTTTCGACAGGACATTTTCGAGAAGCATATAGGTAACATTCAATTTGTTCAGGACAATCAATCGAAATCGGGGTTTGGTGTTTTACGCGGACTCCATTTTCAACGAATGCCACATACCCAGGCAAAGTTAGTGCAGTGTTTGCAAGGCGAAGTACTCGACATTGCGGTTGATATCAGAATTGGCTCTCCAACCTATGGAAAGCACGTATCGGTTCGACTTTCGGAATCGAACCATCGTCAGCTTTACATCCCGCGAGGATTTGCACACGGATTTGCCGTGCTAACAGAAACGGCTGTATTTTCATATAAATGTGATAATTACTATAATCCAAACGCTGATGGTGGTCTCGCCTGGAATGATCCGGAGATCAATATTGACTGGATTCTTTCTGCAAATGAGATCAAGCTTTCAGAAAAGGATAAAAAACAACCTTCATTGCGCGCCATCACTGACTTTGACTATAAAGACTTCAGATAAAATCTGAAATGTCAAAAGGATTTGTTACTTTTACATTTAAATATCCAAATCAAACATGCAAATATTGAGTAAATATTTAATTCTTGTTGGCTTACTGGTATCAATCCTTGCCTGTTCTAAAAAAGGGAGTGTCGCTCCTGTACCAGTACCTGATACCACAAACCCAACTATCACAATTACACAACCAGCTGCTGGACAAGTATTTGCAGTAGGAAATACCATCACTTTTCAGGCATCTTTTGCCGACAACGACAAACTCGGAAGCTATAGTATTACAGTCACTAAGGTGCTTACTTCTGGGATGGTTTTGAAAAACGTTCCTACGCCTGTTGCATGGAGCTATTCAAAAACTGCCACCAGCTTTACTTCTGGAGTTAAACAACAGAATATTACACTGAACGACATCACAATTCCGTTATTGATCGGGACTAGCCCTGTTTTAACCGGGAAGTACAATTTTAACGTTAGCTGTGTTGATGGATCAAATAATAGTGCCTCAACTACCATAGAAATTAATATTAACTAAAACTGTTACATCTCATTACGGAAAATACAACAACATTCACAATATTTCAGAATAACCGGTTAACAGCCGGTTATTTTTTTAAGTTTTTTCATGTAAGTTTGTAAAATTCAAATAAATCTGTTTATGGCTGGTTCAGATCGTCCGTTTCAAAAATATATTAAAATTTTCTGGAGCATATTCGGAATTGGTATTCTGCTGATTATCATTCTATTTACATTAGTTTCCAACGGCAAACTTGGTTTTATGCCAACGCTTACTGAACTTGAGAACATTGAGACATCACTGGCCTCTGAGGTCTATTCCTGTGATAGTATCGTGATGCGCAAATTTTTTTATAAAGAGAACAGGACATACGTTCCCTATGAGGGCATCAGTAAAAACGTAATTACAGCCCTTGTCGCAACAGAAGATGAACGTTTTTATCACCATTCCGGCATTGATATCAGAGGGTTAATCAGGGTTGCCAAAGGGGTCATCACAGGAAATGAGAGTTCAGGCGGAGGGAGTACAATAAGTCAGCAATTGGCAAAGATGTTGTTCCCACGCGAGGAGATGGCCAGTAAAAAAGACCTCGCATTCCGGAAATTCAGGGAATGGGTAATAGCCGTCAAGCTTGAACGCAATTTCACAAAAGAGGAGATACTTACCATGTATCTCAATAAATTCGATTTCTTAAATCTGGCAGTTGGGATAAAATCTGCAGCGCAGATTTATTTCGGGACAACCCCCGATAAACTCACGCTTGAACAGGCTGCAATGTTGATCGGAATGGCAAAAAATCCATCTCTTTACAATCCGATGCGTCGTCCAGAATTGGTTAGGCAGCGAAGAAATGTCGTACTTGATCAGGTTCGAAAATATGGGGCAATTTCAAAAGCGGAATATGCTACCCTAAAAAATAAAGATTTAGAGATAAATTACCATAAAGAAGATTTCAAATCGAGTCCTGGTACCTATTTTACAGAATACCTTCGAACTATATTGATGGCTCAGAAACCTGATCGGGGGAAATATGCAGGATGGCAAAAACAACAATTCTACGAGGATTCGCTCGAATGGGAAACGAACCCGCTGTATGGATGGTGCCATAAAAATACAAAAAACGATGGAACACCATACAATATCCATTCTGATGGGCTAAAGATCTATTCAACAATCGATATGAGGATGCAAACTTATGCCGAATATGCCATAAAACAACATCTTAGTATTGAGATTCAGCCTGTATTCAATCAACGAATTAAAATATTAAGGAACCCCCCATTTCCTAATTCAATGACAGACGATGAAGCCCATAATCTGCTCAATTATTCAATTAAACAGAGCGAGCGGTATCGGCAACTCAAAAGTCAGGGGATGAATCAGGACGAGATACTGGCAGAATTCAAGAAACCTGCCGAGATGACAGTGTTTAGCTGGCGTGGGGAGATTGATACTACAATGACACCTCTCGACTCCGTTAAATACTCCCTCGGATTCTTAAGATCGGCGATGATGACCATGGAGACTAAAACTGGGCATGTAAAAGCCTGGGTTGGTGGCCCAAACTATAAATATTTCATGTACGACATGGTGAAGTTAGGAAAAAGGCAGGTTGGATCAACCGTAAAACCATTCCTTTATACGCTTGCTATGCAAAACGGCTATACACCCTGCACTTTGGTTCCAAATGCTGAACAGACTTTTTACCTGCCGGATGGAAAAACATGGACAGCCAAGAATTCAGGTCACACCGAATTCGACGGTCAGATGGTCACACTAAAATGGGGACTCGCAAATTCTGTTAATCAGGTTTCGGGCTGGGTAATGAAACAGTTCAATCCGGAGTCGATGGCAAATATGATGCGGAAGATGGGAATCACCAGTCCGATCGATGCTGTCCCCTCGATGTTTCTGGGTACTTCGGATGTTAGTATCTATGAGATGGTTGGTGCTTATGGCACTTTTGCCAATCATGGTGTTTATACTAAACCAATTTTTGTTACACGGATTGAAGATAAAAATGGCAATGTTCTTGCTCGTTTTTCGCCCGATCACCATGATGCGATCGATCCAAAAACAGCTTTTCTGATGCTTAATTTGATGGAAGGTGTTGTAAATGAGGGAACAAGCCAACGTCTACGGCGTGCAGGACTAATTTACGGCGGATTAACAGCGGATATTGCCGGAAAAACAGGAACCACTCAAAATCAGTCGGATGGCTGGTTTATGGGGATTACGCCCGAGTTAGTTACTGGCGTTTGGACTGGTGGAGATTTACGCGCGATCCACTTTGAAGGGCTAACGATGGGACAGGGAGCAAATATGGCTTTGCCGGTTTATGGATATTTTATGAATAAACTTTATCGCGATAAAAGCTTAGGCTACTCTGAAGGTACCCGCTTTGAAGCGCCGGAAGGATTTAACATGGATTTGGATTGCTCGAAAGTGATGAAAAATGATACCCCTGTCAGTGAAAGTGACTTCTTTTGAGCTGAAATGAAGGTTAAAGGTTAAGGGATAAAGGTTAAAGTTCTATGAATATAATATTGCAAAAACTTCATGTCTTCCATCAAAGTTGCAAACACTTTAACCTTTATCCTTTCTACTTTAACCTTTGAATGTTTCAAACCGGTGCTTTCCAATCGCCATATTCCATCATCAGTTTCTTGAGTTCTTCAACGGCATTTACGGTGTCAACGTGCCGTTTAATCAATTTCTGACCTTTATAGAGATTTATTTTCCCTTTACCGGCGCCGACAAATCCGTAATCGACATCGCCCATTTCGCCGGGTCCGTTCACAACGCATCCCATGATGCCGATTTTCAGGTTCTTTAAATGTTTAAAGTTTTGTTTAATTTCAGCCAATGTCTCACGGATATCAAAAAGCGTTCTGCCACAACCAGGACAAGAGATAAATTCGGTTTTGGTTACCCGCATACGACTAGCCTGTAAAATGCCAAAAGCGAGATTCTTCAAATCGTTGTAACCAACATTTCCATCGTTGGTCAACAGAATCCCATCGCCATATCCGTCGATAAATAACCCGCCAATATCTGTCGAAGCTTTAATCAGCAAATTTTCGTAATTATTCTCCTTATATGAACGGTGGAGAATCACAGGATTTTTGCAAATATGAGCATCCAGCTCCATAAAAAAAGCGCGCATCTCGGCATAACAATTCAGATTATCACTTTCCATGATCAGGATGACCTTCCGTTCCCGTTTAAGCTTCTCAATGATTTCAGGATTCTCCTCTTTAAATACATCGTATTTCTTTTTATTTACCCTTACGAAACGCATCTGACCCGTATAATTGTCGTTGAAAAGATAATCTTCAAGCGATAATATCGGAAACGACTTGTTACCACGATCAAGGATTCGCTTCCCATCGTAAAAATATTCAGGTTCAGTACCCGAATTCAACGATCGGATCTCTTCCCGCGTATACTTGTTGAGACTTCCAATTACGACAACAGGTTTCTTCCCCCCAATGTCGCTGACAGGTCGGTTCGAACGTCGTTCATATTCAAATGGATTGGTTTGGGCAACTAATGGGGCTTTTATCGGGGCATGTTTTTCTCTCTCTTTGAATACGTCGACTAATTTGCGTGCAAAAGGAATTTCTGCAGCAGGATCTTCGGTGAGTGAAATTCGAATTGTGTCGCCGATTCCGTCCGCTAAAAGTGCGCCTGACCCAACGGCCGATTTTATCCTTCCGTCTTCCCCTTCACCAGCTTCTGTAACCCCAATATGAAAAGGATAATGCATATCCTCGAGGTGCATCCGGTAATTCATCAGTCTGACAGTATAAACCATCATCCGTGTATTGCTCGATTTTATTGAAATTACAATATTGCGATAATCCTCTTTTTTACAGATTCTAAGATACTCCATCACCGATTCAACAATTCCGGCTGGGGTATCACCATAGCGGCTCATAATCCGATCAGAGAGTGAACCCTGATTGGCTCCGATACGTAAAGCTGTACCTCTTTTTTTACATTCTCTGATAAAAGGGACAAACCGCTCCTCAATTCGGTGAAGCTCTGCCCGATATTCGTCATCAGAATAATTAACCTTCTCGAATACAGCACGTTTATCGTAGAAATTTCCGGGATTTATCCTTACTTTTCGAACATATTTTATGGCAATTTCGGCAGCTGCAGGATTAAAATGAATATCGGCTACAAGTGGATTTGGATACCCCTTCTGATCAAGTTCTGCCCTTATATTCTTCAAGTTTTCAGCTTCCCTGATCCCCTGAACGGTAACACGGACAAAATCGGCACCAGCATCCAAAATTCGAATTATTTGACTAACGGTGGCTTCAGTATCTTTTGTATCGGTGTCGGTCATCGACTGAAGCCGAATGGGATATAAACCGCCCAACGTCACCATTCCAATATTAACTGTCTCAGTATCTTGCCGTTTAAATCTTAGTAGGGAATCAATATAATTGAAATTCTGGTTCATAATTTCTCCTGTCTGTTATTGCCCAAAGCTTTCGCAAATTTATTCTTTATTTTGAATTAAATTTGTAGAAAAATTAGCCACAATGTCGATAAGGGTAGAATCTGTCACAAAAAAATATGGAAACCAAAAAGCGCTGGATGATATTTCATTTACTGTCAATTCGGGTGAAATTGTTGGATTCCTTGGACCCAATGGTGCGGGAAAGTCGACAATGATGAAAATAATTACAGGGTTCCTGCATCCCGACAAAGGCAATGTATGGATAAATGAGACAATTGTCGAAGGTGACACTCTCGATATCAGGCACCAGATCGGATACCTGCCAGAAAATAATCCACTCTATACAGATCTTTATGTGGCTGAATACCTCGAGTATGTTGCCGGCATCTACCACCTTAAGGCAGTGAAATCGCGTGTTAACGAAATGATCAGATTAACAGGTCTTTTGAGCGAAAAACATAAAAAGATTGGGACGCTTTCCAAGGGTTACCGTCAGCGTGTTGGAATTGCTCAGGCGTTGATCCACGATCCGTCTATTCTGATTCTTGACGAACCAACCTCGGGTCTCGATCCTTCGCAAATCGTCGAAATACGGCAATTGATCCGCAATATCAGCACGAGCAAAACGGTGATGCTCTCGACCCATATTATGCAAGAGGTTGAAGCTTTGTGCGATCGAATCATGATTATCAATCACGGCAAAATCGTTGCAACCGATACCCCATCAAATATTAAAGCGCTTGCAACTGCAAATTCACAAAAGATTCTTGTCGAATTTGCAGAACCCATTAATTCTGAAAAATTGAAAGAAATAAAGGAAATAATTGAAATACAAAACATTTCGGAAAAAACATGGCTTATTTCCGGGGGCGGAATGGACCTGCGTCCCTTAATTTTCAGGTTTGCAGTTGCCAATAATCTGACCATTTTAACCATGACGAAACAGGAATCAAGTCTCGAAAATGTCTTTCTGGAAATAATCAAATAAAACAATATTTTAGGGGATATCAATAATTTGTAACTTTACAGCAAAAATTAAAGATGGACTTACAGACTCGAAAAATAACATTTGTGAAAGAATTTCTTAAGATTCAGAGCGAAGATGTCGTTATTCGTTTAGAGAAATTACTGAAAAAAGAAAAAGAAAAAATTACAAACAACGACATCTCTCCCCTGACATTGGATGAATTTAACAAGAGGATCGATATGTCTTTGCTCGATTCATTGAACAATAGATTAACTGAAAATAATGACCTTACAACTGAAATTCAAGGATGGGGTTAAAAATTTACTGGACCGATTTTTCAAAAAGTGAACTTCGCTTGATTTTCGACTATTACAAAGAAAGGGCTAGCTTGAAAATTGCAAAAAAATTGGTACTTTAAATAAATCAAGAGGTTAAAAAACTGCAAAGCCAACCAAATATTGGCCAAAGAGAAGAGCTTTTAATTGATCGGGAACAAGAATTTCGATATTTAGCATACAAAAATTACAAAATGATCTATTGGATTAACAAAAAAGAGAATAGAATCGAAATTACAGATGTATTTGATACAAGACAAAATCCCATTAAAATAAAAAGAACTAAATAACACTTAAAACATTTGCGTTTTTAAACCAAAAGGTTTTATCTTTGCGCCGTTATTTGTGGATAAATTTGATTGATTGCAACCACTGGAAAAAATGCTAAAACAAAATTTTCGGATTCTCCCATATCAATCAAATATCCCTGTAATTTATTAATTATTAATTGATTTGAGCAATCAAACCAGAAAATTATTTTTATTATGGGATATCTTTTTACTTCAGAATCGGTGTCAGAAGGGCACCCAGACAAAGTAGCCGATCAGATTTCGGATGCGGTACTTGATGAATTTTTGGCGTACGACCCTAACTCGAAAGTGGCGTGCGAAACCCTGGTTACAACGGGTCAGGTTATTCTGGCCGGCGAAATCAAATCGCAGACTTACGTCGATGTACGCGAAGTAGCCCGCAGGGTAATCAACAGGATCGGTTATACAAAAGCAGAATACCAGTTTGATGGTGATTCATGTGGTGTGCTCACTGCATTGCATGAGCAATCACCCGATATCAATCGTGGCGTTGATAAGATCGACCGCGAAAATCAGGGTGCCGGCGATCAGGGAATGATGTTTGGCTATGCTTCGTCAGAAACCGAAAACTACATGCCATTATCGCTCGATTTATCACATTTATTACTGCTTGAATTAGCCGTAATCCGCCGTGAGCAGAAAGTGATGACTTACCTTCGCCCTGATTCAAAATCGCAGGTTACCATCGAGTATGATATTAATAACAAACCTGTTAAAGTTCATACGATTGTTGTTTCTACTCAGCACGACGATTTTCTTCAACCCGAGAACAATGCCCCTGAAGCCCAGGCAATTGCCGATCAGGCGATGTGTGACAAAATCAAGGAAGATGTTCAAAAATACCTGATCCCCGCCATACTTGCAAAATTACCTGAGTCAATTCAGGATTTATTTAAACCTGGTTACATTCTTTATGTCAACCCTACCGGTAAGTTTGTAATTGGAGGACCTCATGGCGACACTGGACTTACAGGACGGAAAATTATTGTTGATACTTATGGCGGTAAAGGAGCTCATGGTGGTGGCGCTTTCTCCGGAAAAGATCCATCCAAAGTTGACCGTTCGGCTGCTTATGCTGCCAGGCATATCGCTAAAAATATGGTTGCAGCCGGTATTGCAGATGAAATTTTAGTTCAACTTGCTTATGCCATTGGTGTTGCGCAACCTGTGAATATTTACGTAAATACTTATGGGACAGCTAAAGTTAAATTAAACGATGGCGAGATTTCTGATAAAATTGCGTCATTATTCGATTTACGCCCTTATGCAATTGAAGAGCGTTTAAAACTCCGCAACCCTATTTACGAAGAGACTGCTGCTTACGGGCACATGGGACGCACTCCGGTAACTGTCACAAAAAAGTATTCTTCTCCTTATTTTGGAGACCTTGTTAAAGAAGTAGAACTCTTTACATGGGAGAAACTTGATTACACCGATAAAATCAAAGCAGCCTTTGGTGTATAAATCTGAATAAAAGTTTAAATATTAGCCGGGTAAGTTCTTTTGAATTTACCCGGCTTTGTTTTAATTGGAAGTGAATTTTTATACCTATTTTTGTTCAAAATTGAACTGAATATTTTGTCTCACCTCATGAAAAGGTCAATTTACAGAACGACACTTATTAAAACTTACCGGCGATTATTCAATTGTCTGATGTTTTACAATTGAACCTTTCGATGCTCCTTTTTTTGTTCCTGTCCTGAATCCCATTCAGATCATCGGAACAGCCATCACTTATTTCAATAATCTTAAAACCGGACACCATGTTCGAAAAAAATATTCCGTATGCCGATACTCAGGATAGAGCGGCATCAACCAATAACAATTCCTCAACATCTATTAATAAATCAACTGAACCGGGAATGAACCAACGCATTCAAAAACTCCGGAAACTTAGTGTCGAGGCCGAACCATCCTTGTCAATTGAACGCGCTTTGCACGAAACAGCTTTTTACCGCGAAAACTTCGGCAAACTATCGGTTCCCGTATTACGTGCAGCCAATTTTCTTGATCATTGCCGTAAAAAGGTCATTTATATTGGTGACGACGAACTGATTGTAGGTGAGCGTGGTCCAAGACCCAAATGTGTTCCCACTTTCCCAGAGTTAACCTGCCACTGCGTTGAAGATTTGAATATTTTGAACACACGAGAGTTGCAGCGTTATACGATCAATCAGGAAGATATCGACACCTATGCCCGCGAAGTAATTCCATTCTGGGCTGGTAAAACCCAGCGTGAGCGCATTTTCAGTCATGTTCCATACGAGTGGAAAGCATCCTACGAAGCGGGTATGTTCACCGAATTTATGGAACAACGTGCTCCGGGACATACTGCACTCGATGGTAAAATTTACGAAAAAGGGATGCTTGATTATAAACACGAAATCGCGGATATCCTGGCCGCACTTGATTATTTGAATGATCCTGAGGCAACAGATAAAGCCGAAGAATTGAAAGCGATGGACATTTCGTGTGATGCAGTAATCCTATTCGCCAAACGACATGCCGATCTTGCTGAAGAATTGGCTTCAAAAGAAACTAATCCGGTTCGAAAAGGTGAACTTCTGAAAATCGCTGAAGTTTGCCGTTGGGTTCCGGCCAATGCACCGCGTAATTTATGGGAAGCAATCCAGATGTACTGGTTTGTTCATCTTGGAATTATAACCGAACTTAATGGTTGGGATGCCATGAATCCGGGCCATTTCGACCAACATTTAGCTCCATTTTATTTGCGTGAAATTGAGGCGGGAACACTTATCCGTGAGCAGGCCAAGGAACTAATCTCCTGTTTTTGGATCAAAGTCAACAACCACCCTGCCCCTCCCAAAGTCGGGATTACGGCACGTGAAAGCGGAACCTACAACGATTTCACGAACATCAATATTGGCGGCGTAAAAATCGATGGAAGTGACGGGACCAGCGAAGTTTCGTATATTATGCTCGAAGTGATTGAAGAACTGCATATTTTGCAGCCAGGAAGCTCGGTTCATATCAGCACTATCACACCCGATAAATTTTTACATGCTGCTATCAATGTAATCCGAAAGGGATTCGGTTTTCCTTCAGTCTTTAATCCGGATATTTATATTCCCGAGTTACTCCGTCAGGGAAAATCATTGCAGGATGCCCGCGAGGGTGGCTGTAGCGGTTGTATCGAAGTGGGTGCTTTTGGAAAGGAAGCTTATTTGCTGACCGGTTATCTGAACGTTCCAAAAATTCTTGAAGTAACGCTTAACAACGGAATCAATCCCGTGACCGGAATCCGTGTTGGACCTGAAACTGGTGATCCGAGAGTTTTCAAAAGCTATAATGAATTGTATGAGGCTTTTTTGAAGCAACTTCATTATGTTGTTGATCTGAAAATGCGCGTAAGCAATTATATTGACCGGATGTTTGCCAAATATGCACCGGCCCCTTTCCTATCGGTAGTGATTGACGATTGTGTAACCCGGGGCAAAGATTATTATGATGGAGGTCCCCGCTACAATACAAGCTACATTCAATGTTGCGGACTGGGAACTGTGACCGATAGTCTGGTGACGATTAAAAAACATGTTTTTGAAGATCTAAACTACAGCATGGACCGGTTATTAAATGCTGTTCGGAACAATTTTGCAGGAGAGGAAGTGCTCCGACAAACAATAATGAACCGGACACCTTTCTTCGGAAACGATGATGATTATGCCGATGCGATTGCCGTGAAAGTGTACAACGATCTGGTTGAGACGATCGACGGCAAACCGAACATCAAACCGGGCGGTAAGTATCACCTAAACATGCTTTCTACAACTTGCCATGTCTATTTCGGTAAAGTGATGGGTGCTACTCCAAATGGCCGACTGTCAGGTAAATCTATTTCAGATGGGACTTCCCCTTCGCATGGTGCCGACACTCACGGCCCTTCGGCAGTTGTAAAATCGTTGACTAAATTTGATCATGTTAAATCGGGCGGAACTTTGCTCAACCAGCGGTTTCTTCCTGGCTTGTTAAAGAAAGAAGAAGATGTTGAAAAATTAGGGTATCTTATCAGAAGCTATTTTTCACTCGGAGGCCACCACATTCAATTTAATATTGTAGATTCCGCCACACTACTCGCTGCACAAGCTTGCCCCTCGGATTACAAGGATCTCATGGTACGCATGGCCGGATACAGCGATTATTTTAACGATATGAATGCCGACCTGCAACAGGAAGTGATTGAACGAACTGAAAATAATTCTATGTAACTTATTGTTGAGACCTGACAGGTTTTAAAAACCTGTCAGGTCTGCTATATATCAGCAACATGCACAACCCATTAATTTTCGATATAAAAAGATACGCCATCAACGATGGACCCGGAATCAGGATCGTGATCTTTCTGAAGGGTTGCAACCTCAACTGCGCCTGGTGCCACAATCCCGAAAGCATTTCGAAAGAGGCTGAACGAATGTATGCTCCGGCAAAGTGCATTAAATGTGGCACCTGTGTGATGGCTTGCACCGAGAAGGCCATTAAGTTAACCTCCGAAGGGATCGTTACAGACACCGAACTTTGCAAACTGTGTGGTCGTTGCGCCGAAGCTTGTCCGACTAAAGCCATCGAAATGTCCGGGAAATCATATCCCATTGAAGAGATCATGTCAGAAATCGATAAAGAACGTGTTTTCTTTGATCAGTCTGGGGGTGGAGTTACTTTTTCGGGCGGTGAACCTTTTCTTCATCATAAATTTCTGATTGAATTACTTGATGAATGCGGCAGATGGGGCATTCACAGGGCAGTGGATACAGCCGGGATGATAAATACCGAAATATTGCTCGAAGTTGCCAAACGGACTGATCTTTTTTTGTACGATCTAAAATTAATGGATTCAGAAAAACATCAAAAATGGACGGGTGCGCCAAACAGCAAAATTCTGGAAAACCTGAAAGTCCTGGCCGAAAATGGAGCTAAAATTATCATCCGTATTCCACTTATTGGCGGGGTAAACGATGATGTAGAAAATATGACCCAGACTGCCCGGTATGTTTCAGCGTTGGCAGGCGAAAAGAAAATAGTAAATCTTCTTCCTTACCATAAAATTGCCCGAACCAAATACGGGAAATTGGGTAGGCCCGATGATTTTATGATTTTAGAAGAACCGGATAAAAAAGCTCAACTTAGGGCGATAGCAGTTTTCAATGAATTCGGAATTCAGGCAAGTATTGGAGGATAGACTATTTATCTGTATTTATTTGATTTTCAGCTTTATTTCAATTAATTTCAGAACATTTTCAAGATCTTCAGCAGCATGCATAACCACCGTGATGGCGCGAAATTTTGATCCTTTGGTATTCCAAAATTCTTCCTTGATATTTTCAGAAAGTGTGCTCTCTTCAATCAGTGATTCAGCCTTGTCACTCATGTAAAAGGTGATCCGAAAAGTATCCTTCAAAATACCTGCCCAATAGATGGTTTTTGTCTTCCGTAGGATTCGGAATAACCAGCATTTACCGTCGTTGTAAAACCTCCAAACTTCGGTGATATCAGAATGATTTTCATGCAAATAGCTGATAATATGCTGCCAATAGACAGTATTTTCTCCAATAATCGATGAAATTAACTCGTCAGTTGGCTGAACATTTGGATCTGTTAAAATG
>Ga0302296_1001777_pt1 | contig 14976 bp, 9 predicted proteins | sample III_Fen_N3_1_FD_194546 | JGI IMG/M metagenome (GOLD analysis project Ga0302296, IMG submission 194546) | Peat permafrost microbial communities from Stordalen Mire near Abisko, Sweden - III_Fen_N3_1 | ecosystem: Environmental > Terrestrial > Soil > Wetlands > Permafrost | place: Sweden: Abisko... | reverse complement strand
CGAACCAGTGCCTTTGCTGAATATGCTCACGCTCGTGGTTCACAATCTCTTTCGTTTCAATATCAGAGGTTGAAGGATTGACAAAAACGAATGAGAAAAATGAAAACGATGCGGCATATTCCGGAGTACGCACAAGTTTCAAGGAACCGGTCTTTACATAACCGGTCTTCCGCAATTTCCTGACAACCATTCCCGTCTGCCAGACCAACCGGATAGCAATACTAACCATTCCAACCAAATACAACCACCAGTAAAAGGGGATTTGGGTTGAAACCGGCACCGTCGTTGCCACGGCTGAAAAATCAGAAGTTGTTGTGAAGGCGACTTGTACGGAAGGTAAAATCACGGCATAATGCCAGGTGTAAAACGGAAATGCGATCGCTGCAACAATCCCCGAGAGGAGGTAAATCCGGTTCAGCCGGAAATACCGCTCGTTGCGTAAAACCATCAGGAATACAAGTGTAAAACCAGTCAGCCAGACGGCCGATTTTAAAAGGTACAGTCCAAGTGATTCCATATTATCCGGTTTAATTGTGTTTCGTTAGTTTCATTTTTAATCCATCGGCGATTTTTAAAGTCATTCCCGTGGGTAGTTAATCATGCCATCGCGGGAAATGAATTAAAGAATATGATGTGCAAATATAACTTTAGACTACTTCTGATTAATGCATTAGTCTGTCCAGGTCTTTTCACCTGCAATCATTTTGCGTAGGACTTCTACCATTGTTGCATTTGGTTCCTTATTTGCTTTTGCATCGTAACCTAAAGCCTCCTTTTCACTTGTGATTGCCTCGTCCTTTCGTCCAAGTTTATAAAGCAGGTTGGCATAAGTATCCAAATAGCCGGAGTTATCAGGAGCTAGTTCTCTCGAGCGTTTCGACCAGTTAAGTGCGTTCTGGAGTACATTTTTGTCCGATACCTTTAGGAATACTGTCCAGGCAATGTCGTTGAGCAATAGGCTAATTTTGTTCTTCTCTCCATGAGCAGCATACGCCCTGATTTGAGCAATCCGTGAAGAATCTAAGTTTGCAAATTCTCCGGCACTAATCCTTTTTTCTAACAATTGAGCACTCACTTTGTCCTTTATAGCAATCGAGTCGTCGTTCATTTTCATCAGGTGATTGTTGCAGAAGTTAGATGCATGCTTCACATATTTGTCGGTTTCTTTTGTTCTTTGGAAGTATTGCATATATAATTCATCCTTGCTATTAGGAGCAACACCATTGGGAAGTTGATCATAGGCCGACATAGCCGAAGTAAGCAACTGCTCATTTTTAGATTTGGCGGCTTCAGACACTGTATTTTCAATGCCGTAGTAAAGTAAATTAAAACCAGAAAATTTACCAGCCAATATATCGTTGTTTTTCTTCAGATTTGTATAGGCAAATGAATTGACTTTCAGCGTTTCTGCCGTATACTTATATAACCTCACAACATTATCGGAAGTACGTTCTTCTTCTGGGATCAATTTCAGGTAGTCATCAAAGAATGTTGCATTCGACAATCCCTGTTTTGAACGCTTATCTATATAATCAGAAAGAAATTTCGGATCATTTTTCCTGGCAGCGTACTCTTTTTCCCAATCAGATAAAGTTTTAGGATCTTTAAATTCGGATAATGCAGTGTTTGATACTTCAAGAAAAGCCTTGGCCTCCATCGACCCCATCGATCTAAAGAAAAGGGTGCCATCAGCTTTGATAAAAAGATAGGTCGGGTAGGCCTTGACTTCGTATTTTTTGGCGACTTCAATTCCTTCGCCTTTTTCTGCATCAAGATGGTAGCAGACAAAGCCGGCATTGTAGACTTTGCCGACAGCTTCGAGGGGGAAGATGTCCCTGTCCATCATTTTGCAGGGGCCACACCAGGTAGTGTAAACATCGACGAAGACCGGCTTGTTTGTTTGTTGTGCTTTTGCCAGTACCTCTTTCCAGGTACCATGTTCAAATTCGATTCCTTGTGAGAATCCTAACATCGAGAAAAGCAATGCGTGAATAATGAGTAACAGTTTTTTCATGCTGAAGTAATTTATTTAAAGATTTCCGTTATGAGGGTAGTATCTACGAGTGAAATTTATATCTTGAAGACTTTCACCTTTATCCGATTCAACCGTGTTCCCGAAATTTCCAATAGTTCAGTTTATAAAAGAAGAGTTTCTGTAAACTTACATATTATTTCACAATCCAAAATCAGATAAAGGTGAATATATTTATTGAGGTATCTGTGTTTATTGAAGCATAAATTCGATTGGCATTGTATAAACAACATCAACTGCCTGCCCACGCTGTTTCCCAGGTTTCCAGTCTGGCAGTGAATTTACCACCCTGACTACTTCTGCATCCAGCGCAGGATCAATTCCCCGGATCACTTTTGCATTTTCAACTTTGCCATTTTTATTGACAATGAAGGTAACATACACTTTACCCGTTTTACCACTATTCATAGCTTTGATCGGATATTTCAAAGTTCTTGCAATGAAATTCTTGCAGGCCTGCTCACCACCCGGGAATTCAGGCATTTCTTCAACTACTACAAAGATACCTTGCTTTGTTTGCTGACTTTTAGAATTAACGGCTACATCGGCTTTCGCATCAACATTAACGTTGGCTTTCGTATCAACTTTTACATTAGCTTTAGTATCTGCATTGACGTTGGTCTTTGTATTCTCCTTTACCTTGACATCCTTCTTTGAAATAACCTCCACTACGCCATATTTCCCTTTTGCTCCATATTTATCTGTGGCTTGCTTGTCCTTTAAAATAGATACACTTTCAAAATTGTCTGTTTTGATCTCGTCGAATTTGCTCTTCTCAATTATTTTTCCATCAACGATATACAACGGGGGGTTGTCCAAACTGTTTAAATCCTTGCCTTCTTTAGAAGCAAGAGCCGGGAGGGGACTATATCCAACAGCAACTACCCCTTCTTCAAACTTCACCGTATCAGTAACCATTTTAATTGTCATCGGCTGATCAAAATCCGGTTTTTGCATCACCGTTTTAAATCCCACAAATGAAAACGCGATTTTTGCGTCTTTTGGAACACTGTTCAGTTTAAAATTACCGTCCACATCTGCGATGGTTCCAATTGTAGTACCGGTAACAATTACCGAAGTTCCATGCAACGGTTTCCCGTCAGTTTTCACAACCTTACCTTTTACATCATTGCCATCCGCACTATCATTTACTTTATCAGTCGGAAATGCCGGTGTGGTTGAAACATACTCCGGTTTCGCGAACGCATAGAAAACCATCGCTACCAATGGTAAAACGAGCAGCACTTTGAGTTTTCTGAATGGGGAATCTATTTTCTTTTTCATCATTTTAAATCTTTTTTTGTTGAGTGAATAGTTAAACGAATTGGCGAGACTGATTACAGGAGCGCCAAACATCTGGTTCAGAAGCGTTGCCTGGTAAATTGCAGGATTCGAAGTGTGTTGCAAAGCCATCTCATCGGCGAGGTATTCGTGATTCTGACGGATCAAACGGGCGTAAATCCATATAAACGGATTAAACCACTGCAACATACATAGCAATTCGACAAGTAGTAAATCGAACCAGTGCCTTTGTTGAATGTGCTCACGCTCGTGGTTCACAATCTCTTTCGTTTCAATATCAGATGTTGAAGGATTGACAAAAACGAATGAGAAAAATGAAAACGATGCGGCATATTCCGAAGTACGTACAAGTTTAACGGAACCGGTCTTTACATAACCGGTCTTCCGTAATTTCCTGACAACCATTCCCGTCTGCCAGGCCAACCGAATGGCAATACTGAGCATCCCAACCAAATACATCCACCAGTAAAAGGGGATTGGGGTTGAAACCGGCACCGTTGTTGCCACGACTGAAAAATCAGAAGTTGTTGTGAAGGCGACTTGTACGGAAGGCAAAACCACGGCATAATGCCAGGTGTAAAACGGAAATACGATCGACGCAACAATCCCCGTGAGGAGGTAAATCCGGTTCAGCCGGAAATACCGCTCGTTGCGCAAAACCATCAGGAATACAAGGGCGAATCCAGTCAGCCAAACGGCCGATTTTATAAGGTACAGTCCAAGTGATTCCATGTTATTCGGTTTTTTTGCGTTTCGCTAATTCCATTTTGGTATCCTCAAGCAATTGCTCAAGATCTTTGATCGAAAGGTCTTTCTCGCGGGCAAAGTACGATGCCATCGCCGGAAACGAGTTATTGAAGTAGTCGTTCAGCAAACCAAACAGCTGCTTTCCCGAATACTCTTTTTTCATCACGAGCGGATAATAGACAAACACTTTGCCGTAATCTTTGTGCCCGACAAACCCTTTCTTCTCCAAAATCCTGATTACAGTAGATACCGTATTACGTGCAGGTTTGGGATCATCGAACTTCTCGCGGACGTCCTTGACAAGCCCCTCTCCCATTTCCCACAAAATCTGCATCACCTGTTCTTCTGCTTTTGTTAATTGCATTGCCGTAATTTTTAAGTGTCAATCCTTCATGCCAAATATACGACTATATTTATAGTTGTGTAACAATTCGCAAAAATATTTGACTATTTTTATAGTCTCGGTATTCTTTTATATAACAGCTATTTACGGTTTAAAAAAATCAACAATTTAAATTTACTGTCAATTTAACGGTTCAAAAACCTGAATTTTGACTTGATCAGATTCCTAATAAACGCGTATTAAATGCACCGAAACAAATTGTTGAGCTAGACCCTGAAATGTACCAACCAATATCAAACAGAAAATAAATCTACCTTTGAAACCGAAGAAACCCTATGTAATTTATTCAAATGATAAAAACAAGCCTTTTAATATCAATCCTCAGTGTCGTTGCGATCATAACCCAGGCCCAAACGAAGCATCCGGCCGATTACGTCAATCCTTTTATTGGCGCCAGTACCAACATCGAAAAAGCTGGTGCGGCACACGGTTTGGGGAAGACTTTTCCGGGTGCAGCCACACCGTTTGGAATGGTGCAGGTAAGTCCCAACACGATCACAGGTGGCGATAACGGTCCGGGTTACAGTTACGAACATACAACGATTGAAGGGTTTGCCTTTACACAAATGAGCGGTATTGGCTGGTATGGCGACCTGGGTAACTTCCTTATAATGCCAACAACCGGAACGCTTAAAACTTCATCGGGACGTGCTACTAATCCTGGAGAAGGCTATCGTTCGCGCTATTCGAAAGAGGACGAGATCGCCAAGGCCGGCTATTACGCAGCCACACTCACCGATTACAATATCAGGGCGGAAGCAACGGCTGCACCACATAGCGGTATGCTTTGCTTCACTTTCCCAAAAAACAACCAATCAAGGATACAGATCGATCTTGCACGCAGGGTTGGCGGAACATCGACGGAGCAATACATCAAAGTAGTCGATGATCACACGATTCAGGGTTGGATGAAATGCACACCCGAAGGCGGCGGCTGGGGAAATGGTGACGGAAAACCCAACTATACCGTTTATTTCTATGCGCAATTCAGTAAACCGTTGAAAAATTTCGGCGTCTGGAGCGCAGCAGTCCCCGATAACTGGAGCCGCAAACGCGAAGACATTGAAAGCGACCGCTTCCGTGAGCTCGTTGCAAAAGCCACAGTTGAAAAAGGTTGTCGCGAGAAACAGGGAAAACACCTTGGCTTCTATTCTGAATTTGAAACTGGTGCAGCCGAAAAAGTCTATCTCAAATCGGGAATCTCGTTTGTAAGTATCGACGGGGCGAAAAACAACCTCCTTTCGGAGATCAAAGATTTCGATTTTAACCGCGTCAGGGAAAATGCGGCCCGCTTATGGAACGATGCCTTAAGCAAGATTACCGTTGACGGTATCAATGAGGAAAACAAAACCATTTTTTACACGGCGCTTTACCATACAATGATTGATCCCCGCTGCTTCACCGATGTGGATGGCAGTTATCCGGGTGGCGACGGCAAAATCCATCAGACGGACAAGTTTGTGAAGCGGACCATTTTCAGCGGATGGGACGTTTTCCGGAGCCAGTTCCCTTTACAGACCATCATTAATCCGAAAGTGTTAAGTGACATGATCAATTCGCTCGTAGAATTGGCCGACGAAAGTGGGAACAATTACCTCGAAAGGTGGGAATTCCTGAATTCTTACAGCGGTTGTATGATCGGCAATCCCGCAGTTTCGGTGATGGTGGATGCCTATAATAAAGGGATCCGCACATTTGATGTGGACAAAGGTTACCGCTTTGCAAAAAACAGCTGCGAAAAGTTTGGCAACGGCGAGCTTGGTTATTCTACTTCGATCTCATCCACGCTGGAATATTCCTATTTTGAATGGTGCCTTTCAGTCTTTGCCGATAGTCTGAATAAAAAAGAAGATGCGGCCAAATACCTCAACCGTTCGAAGAGCTACAAAAATATTTTTGATCCTTCCGTTCAATGGTTCCGTCCGCGAAAGAGCGATGGAACCTGGGAGGCATGGCCCAAAGATGGTCGTCTGACTCAGAATTACGGCTGTGTTGAAAGCAATCCGTACCAACAGGGATGGTTTGTGCCGCATGATATTCCGGGATTGTGCGATTTGCTCGGTGGCAAGGAGAAAGCGCTGGCCGATCTGACCGATCTCTTCAGTAAAGTTCCTGAAAACATGATGTGGAACGATTACTACAATCATGCCAATGAACCGGTTCATCAGATTCCATTCATGTTTAATCGCCTTGGAGCGCCCTGGTATACACAGTTCTGGAGCCGCCAGATTTGCAAAAGAGCTTACCGCAATTCCGTGGAAGGGTTGGTCGGAAATGAAGATGTGGGACAAATGTCGGCCTGGTATGTTTTGGCGGCGAGTGGTTTGCATCCGGTTTGCCCGGGCGACAACCGTTACGAGATTACAAGTCCCGTATTCGAAAAGATTACCTTTCACCTCGACCAGACCTACACGAAAGGAAAGTCGTTTAAGATCATTGCGCACAACAATTCAGACAAGAACATTTATATCCAGTCTGCAAAACTCAACGGTCAATCGTACGGCAAATGCTGGATCAATCACCAGGATATTGCGGCCGGTGGTACGTTGGAATTGCAGATGGGCGATGTGCCTAATAAACAATGGGGGAATGAATTAAAAATCGGCAAGCCAAAATAAGAGAATAAGGTTTTTAAAAGGGACTTATTAACCAGGCATTTCCGAAGATACTGCAAGTTTTGACCGATTTAAAACCATTACTTCCGCGTTCGTATTACATTTGTCCTTTATCATTCATAAATTTCTCATGCGAAAAGCAAAAATCATTACACTCGTCCTTTTATTTTTCACGCTCAATTCGGGCGCACAACTCAGCAAGGTTTTAAAAAAGATCACCAATAAAACTGTGCCGCTCTCGAATGCAGATATCGTTGGCGGTCTGAAAGATGCCTTATTGGTCGCGACCGACAGTTCTGTCACCCATTTATCGGCTGTGGATGGTTACCTAAAAGATTTGACGATTAAAATACTCCTTCCTCCCGAAGCGAAATCGATTACCGACAACCTATCTAAGCTTCCGGGTGGTGCCAAACTGGTGGACGATGTAATTATCCGGATCAACCGGGCTGCCGAAGATGCTGCAAAAGGGGCAAAACCCATTTTTGTAAAAAGTGTCCGCGACATGACTTTCTCCGACGGCCTCCAGATTCTTAAAGGGCCCAACGATGCAGCGACACAATACTTCGTGCAGAAAACAAGCCTGCAACTGGGTGAACTCTATCGTCCAAAGCTTCGAGAATCGCTGAATAAAGACCTCGTAGCCGGGATTTCAACCCAGCAGTCGTGGAACGAACTGACCGTTCAGTGGAATAAAATGGCCGGCTCAACGCTCGGACAATTCGCCGGTTTGAAAAAAGTGGATGTCAAGCTCGAAGATTACATCCTCGAGCAGGCTTTGAAAGGGATGTTTCTAAAAATTGCAGAGCGCGAGAAAAATATCCGTACCGATGTAAATGCACGTGTCACTCCACTTCTACAAAAGGTTTTTGGCGGTCAAAAATGAGTCTGCTGAAAAGGCAATCATTTAACAGTTGCCTTTTACGGGAACAAACCTACAAGGGACTAGTAAATACCAATGTCAACATTGGGTAATAAAAGTTATGTGTAAAGGGTCAAACGCCACACCAACTATGGATGCAGTATAAGGTTCGCTTCTGGTAAGACGGAATACAAATTTTATGGCATATTATAGTAATTTTTAATTCTACTTTTTAATCAGAAATTAGGACATCTATTTATTCGCCTTACTTATATTCGACCGGCAGACTTTGAAAGCTTATACCGAAGGTGTAACGACAAGAAATTATCCATTTTAACGAGGCGTTATTTTTTGGTAATAATAAATTGAATTTTAAATAAATACACCCTGATTAATTTGTATTGGTCAGGGTATATTATGTAGAAAAATATCACTATCATTGTCAAAAGAATTACCAATGACTGACACAATCGAACGTAGAATCATGATGGGGGATGAGCAGGCTTTTGAACTGCTTTACCGTAGGTATTTTGTGCGTTTGTGTGCGTTTGCCAATAAGTATCTGAATTCCCCACAATCGTCGGAAGAGGTGGTTCAGGATATCTTTTTAAAACTATGGGAAAACCGTTCTATGCTTCGAAGCGAGGAATCGGGAAAGTCGTTCCTTTTTCAGGCTGTTCACAACAAAAGTATGAATCTATTGGCTCATGAAAAAGTGGTAAACCGCTATTCCGAAATGATCAAAGCAGTTTATTCTCAACCCGAAGAATTTGATGTTCATGAATCACTAATGGCCAAAGAGCTAAACATAAACATTCAATCAATTATTAATGAGCTGGCACCGGAATGCAAAAGGATATTCCTCATGAGCCGGGCAGAAGGAAAGAAGCACCACGAAATTGCCGAAGAGCTTCATATTTCCATCAAAACTGTTGAGACCCAAATCAACCGCGCTCTTAAAAAACTCCGCACCGAACTTTCTGACTATATGGTGATACTGGTAATATTTTTGTTTTTCAATACTTAGTTTTCGTAATTTAGGAATCAAACTTCAAAACAGATAGCTTAAGTAAAATAGTAGGTAGCCAGAATCAATTAAAATGCAAGCTATTTCTGAATATTTGAATGCCAAATTCTTATTTCTGTAGAAAAGGATATCAGAAGTTCACTCAAGATAATTGTGTGTATACATCAACTCTACAGTCAATCATCAATACGTGAATATGCCTCTTATTCAACGCGTTCATACTATATCAAACTAAGAATAATCAAAGAATAAAATTAGTCCCGATCCGCTTGTAGGGGTAAACAAGCACTTACCTGTATCACTATTAACAAAGAAAATATGGAAAAGAAGTTGGATTATAATGAACTCATCGCCCGTTTCCTCGAAAAAACTATTGAAGAGGATGAATTAATTGTGCTAACAAATTGGATTAATGATTCCTACGAAAACAGAAAACTTTTCGATCAATATAATGAGGTTTGGCAGTTGAGTAATATTGCCTTGAATGATGAACATTACAATGTCGATGATGGATGGATATCCATGCAGAAAGAAATAAAAAAGAACAGGACAACAAAAAATAGTAATACTCGCCTAATAAATATAAATCAATTAGTCATATGGAGGGTGGTTTCAGTTGCTGCGATGTTGGTTGCGGCATTGTTTATCGGGTTGTTTTTTCAGGTGAACACTAAATTGCGCACCCCACAATTTGTTACAGTTCAATCACCTCGCGGAGAAAAGTCGAGAATCATACTTTCGGATAGCACTATTGTGTGGCTTAACTCGGATAGTCAGCTAACATATGCAAATGATTTTGATGGTAATATCCGACTTGTAACCCTATCAGGTGAAGGTTTCTTTATAGTAAAAAAAGATATAAAAAGACCATTCATCGTCAGAACAGTAAATGCTGACGTCAAAGTGTTTGGGACCCGTTTTAATGTTTGTTCTTATCCTAATGAACCTCTTACGGAAACAACCCTTGAGGAGGGAAAGATTGGTGTATATATCAAAGGTAAACCTGATCCGGTTGGAGTAACTCCCGGGCAAAGGTTGGTATTTGACAAACAATCGGGCAGTATATCGCTCAAACAAGTTGATACAAATCTGTATACCTCATGGAAAGATAACAAGTTAAAGTTTGATGATGCCATATTTGCTGATGTAGTAAAGAAATTAGAGCGATGGTATGATGTAAAGATAATATTGGACAAAGATCTTAAATACTCTGAGCGTTACACCATGACAATCAAAACAGAAAGCTTACGGGAAGTATTGAAAAGGCTGATGCTCACGACACCCATGCGCTATAAAATTGATGAAGAGAAAGTTTTTATTTATCCTAAAAATTAGACTGCCTATGAAATGAAACACTCAACTAAACAAAGATAGGAGAACACTCCAATGTTCCCCTATCCGGAATTCGTACCAGAAATACGAACCAAATTAAACATTAACCCCGGAAGGGATAAGTCTAATCACAATTTTACAAAAATATGAAAATAAAATCAGTATTAATTGATAGGAAGAGCTATTCCCTATCGAAATTGATCCGAATTATGAAACTAACAAGCTTCTTAGTACTAGTCACTTTGATGCAGGTAACGGCAAGCGTATATTCGCAGAATACTTTGCTAAGTCTAAGCATGAAAAATTCTACCTTAAAAGAAGTTTTTCGCGAAATAGAGAATCAAAGCGAATTCACTTTCCTATATAACAATGCTAAAATTGATGTATCTAAGGAAATAGATGTAGAATTTAAGTCGACTAAAATTGAGGACATTCTGAATCAGGTGCTTAATGGAACCGGGATTGCGTATATGGTAATCGATAAACAAGTCGTTTTAGCAGGGAAAGATCAGCTTAAAGCAGCGGTTGAGGAGTCTCAGCAGCCGGGGCGTAAAATATCTGGTAAAGTTACCGATCCTTCAGGAGCACCCATCCCTGGAACAGCGATTGTAGTTAAAGGAACGTCAGCAGGCGTAACAACCAATATCGATGGAAATTTCTCTTTAATATTACCCGCAGGTGCCAAGACACTAGTCATCTCTTTTATTGGGATGAAAACGCAGGAAATCACCATCGGAAATCAGACTACAGTTGATGTTGTTTTAACTGATGAAACTATTGGAATTGAAGAGGTTGTAGCTATTGGTTATGGCACGGTAAAGAAAAAACTGGTAACCGGAGCTACAGTTTCGGTAAAAGGTGATGATTTACAAAAACGCAATACCACTAATGCTTTACAAGCCCTACAAGGACAAGCCGCAGGGGTTAACGTTACTTCAACGTCTGGTCAGCCAGGCGGAGGTTTCAAAGTGAGTATTCGCGGTGTTGGAACCATTGGAAATGCAAATCCGCTTTATGTAGTAGATGGTGTTATCACCAGCGATATAAGTTATTTGAACAATTCGGATATTGCTTCTGTAGATATTTTAAAAGATGCGGCATCATCTGCCATCTATGGTATCAACGGAGCAAACGGTGTTGTATTGATTGCGACTAAAAGTGGGAGTTCAGTTAATAAAAAAGGGGGGCAAATTTCGTTTGATGCTTATTATGGCGTGCAAAATGCTGCCCGGAAAACTGATTTATTGAATTCTGTAGAATACGCTACCATTCAAAATGAGGCCGCCTTAAATTCCGGGAAAGCGCCTCTTTTCACACAATCGCAAATCAACGCGTTGGGCACCGGAACCAACTGGATCAACCAAATGATTTCATCCGATGTTCCGATTCAAAATTATAATTTAGCTGCTAATGGTGGGAATGATGTTTCTTCCTATTCTTTAGGTCTATCCTACACTCAACAGGGTGGTATCATTGGCGGTGAGGCCCTTTCAAATTACCAACGGTATAATTTCCGTTCAAATTCTGAACGGAAGTTGTATGACGGGGCATTGAGAATCGGAGAACACCTTACTTTCTCATTTATTGACCAAAAAGGGATTGCGGATGGTGGACTATATTCAGGTAACCCTCTTCGTTCGGCCTTTGGTACGAGTCCATTACTGGCCATGTATGATTCAAAAGGGAACTATTTGAGTAGTATTAATTCTACAGTATATAATGGAGGACCCTGGAATAATACCGAGTCCAATCCTTACGCATTAATGCTGTATAATAATCAAAATGAGACGAAGACACAAAAATTGATAGGCGATGTGTTCGCAGAACTTCAGCCCATCAAAAATTTAAAAATAAAGTCAACTTTTGGTATAAACTATTCTTCATCGGCTAAACATAGTTATACACCAACCTATGATAAGTTATCAATTTACTCTTACAACCTTTACGAAAAAATTGGACAAGATGGTTCACAGGGGTGGACATGGAACTGGGATAATACGATTAACTATGTATTTAAAATCAAGAGTCACACATTTGATGTTTTAGCCGGTAGTGCAATTCGCAAGTATCAGGGATCGTTTGTCGGCGGGAATAATACGGGATCCACGTTATTTGGCACTTTTGATCGTGGCTATTTAAGTACTTCCACTGTAACCTCAGTAACTATGAGTAGCCCACCCACGATTACCCGACTTGCAGGTGAATCAGATCTGGATTATTACAAAAGATATGCTGCAGCAGCACAACTTCTAACACATGGGATTTCGCTCTATGGAAATGCAAATGCGGTGTACGCTCAATCCTCTTTTTTCGGCCGTGTAAATTACAGTTATAAAGATAAATATCTGGCTTCTGCTATTTTCCGTGCTGATGGTTCCACGATGTTTGCCAAAGGGCATCAATGGGGGTACTTCCCATCACTTTCTGCCGGTTGGGTAGCAAGTAATGAATCTTTTATGGAATCGAGTAAAAATTGGCTGGACTTTTTAAAAGTACGTGCAAGTTGGGGTTCGAACGGTAATGATGGTATTTCTGCGTTTAATTACCTCTCTTTAATTAGCTTATCAAACGCGCAATATAATTTTGGCAGTACTAACACTACCTTAACTCAAGGTTCCTATCCTTCAACAATTGGGGTTGAAAGTACTAAATGGGAGACTTCGCGTCAAACGAATATTGGTATTGACGCCCGACTACTAAATAATAAATTAACCATAGGAATTGATTTATACAATAAATTAACGAAAGACTGGTTAGTTGCAGCACCTTTATTAGCAACAGCCGGCGTATCTAAAAATCCTTATATAAATGGCGGAGATGTTACGAACAAAGGAATCGAGCTTCAATTATCATACAATAACAGTATAGGAAAAGATTTCACCTATTCTGTTTCCGGTTCGTATGCCTATAATAAAAATGAGGTGAATAATATCCCAACGTCTGATGGAATAATTCACGGTGGTGCAAACAGTTTATTTGTTAATGGTCCGGAATTTTTCCGCGCTTCGTCAGGAAATCCTATCGGTTATTTCTGGGGATATAAGACTGCAGGAATTTTTCAAAACGAAGCCGAGGTTCAATCATGGAAAAATAATAGTAAAGTATTACAACCAACTGCTCATCCGGGCGATTTAAAATATGTGGATCAAAACGGTGACGGTAAAATTACGGCTGATGATAAAACAAATATCGGTGATCCAAACCCTCATCATGTGTTTGGTTTGAGACTTGCCTGCAACTACAAAAACTTTGATCTTTCTGTAACAACCAATGGAGTTGCCGGTAATAAAATTGTTCAGTCTTATCGTGATCCGGGCCAATATGGTAACTGGACTTCTGACATTTTAAGTCGTTGGCATGGAGAGGGGACATCTAACACAATGCCCCGTGTAACTCAAGACGGTCTTAACTGGACTGAATTTTCTGATCTTTACCTTCATGATGGAAGCTATTTAAGAATTTCGAACGTTACACTTGGATACGATTTTGCAAAAGTAGTTAAATGGAAAAATCTGAGTCAGTTCCGCCTCTATGTGGCCGCTCAAAATCTGATTACCTTTACTAAATACAGTGGGATGGATCCTGAAGTTGGCGCTTCCGCTCCGGATGCCAGCGGTGCTTATAATTTTGGTCAAGGTGTTGATACGGGAATTTATCCCCGCCCCAGAGTTTATATGATGGGTGTAACTATTACTTTCTAATTGTTAAAAAAACATACTCATGAAAAGATATAGAATTATAGCTATTGCACTTCTTGCAATGATATCATTTAATTCGTGTGAAAAATTTCTTACAACCGAATCGACTGATGCGACCAAAACTACTACCACTTATTACAAGACTCCTTCAGATGCATTCACTGCCCTTGCAGGATGTTATAATGGATTTAATCTAATCTGGAATAGTGCGGCCATCCCTCCTGAATTGGAAGTTTTTTCGGATAACTGTTTTGGAGGCACAGGATCTTCGGATGGATATGGATGGCAAATGATAGATGAATTCAATAAAGCAATCTCACCTTCAGATGTTTCCATGCATAGTAGTGCATGGAGTGGCTATTATCAGGCCATCTATCGCTGTAATGTTTTACTTCAAAATATGGATCAGGTTACGTGGGGTGACAGTATTGCATTGAAAAAACAATACATTGCAGAAGCCAAATTTATTCGTGCTTTCTGTTATTTTGACATGGTTCGGTTATGGGAAAAGGTTCCTTTGCTGACAACACCTATTGTTACCAACGTGCCGCAATCCGATCCTGCATTAACGTATGCACAAATCATGAGCGATCTGCGTTATGCATCGGATAGTCTTCCTTCAAATGCATACACAAGTGTGCCAAGCGGAAGAGTAACCAAATGGGCCGCTGAATCTTTGTTAGCCCGTGCTTATCTTTTCTATTCAGGCTATTATGCAACAGCGACTATTGGCAACGAGACAGCAGCTACTGCGTTGGCAGCTGCAGAAGATGTTATTTCACACAGCGGACACGGATTATTAAGTGATTTCAACACTTTGTGGCCGGCGGCTTCAATCGGCAAAAATGCCTCCTATGCAGGTGAAGCAAATAAGGAGATCGTCTTTTCAATCAAATATTCATCGACCAGCGATTATAACGGAAATATTACCGGTAACCATTGGATGGTCATGTTCGGA
>Ga0302296_1001775_pt1 | contig 14984 bp, 22 predicted proteins | sample III_Fen_N3_1_FD_194546 | JGI IMG/M metagenome (GOLD analysis project Ga0302296, IMG submission 194546) | Peat permafrost microbial communities from Stordalen Mire near Abisko, Sweden - III_Fen_N3_1 | ecosystem: Environmental > Terrestrial > Soil > Wetlands > Permafrost | place: Sweden: Abisko... | reverse complement strand
AAATCAAGGATCAGAATGCCATCTTTTGCCGTTTCAAACAACCGACGGTAACGTATTTCCGATTCTTTCAGCTTTTCATTAAGTTGTTCATCTTCGTTTTTAAAGAATGATCCTTTAATCCGATTTTCTTCCGGAGAATTTTTATCTGTTTTTGAAGATGAGTTGTTCATATCGTTGAATGCGTTTATGATTTTATAGGGCTTCTATAATATTTGCCAGTTCCAGTTTCGCTATTCCAAGCTTATATTCAAGCATTTCGATCATTTCTTTTTCCTTGCCTTCCTGAAAGCTTAAATCCTGATCGGTAATAGCAGGAAATTTTTGTTTGATTTTTTCTTTTTTACCGTTCCAGTATCCCTTTATCAATGTTTCCATAGTGATATTTTAAGATTTTTCTTCTTTTGGAACTTTTAATCCAGCTTCCCGCGCTTCACTTATGCCAATGGCTATTGCCTGTTCCCGACTTTTTACAACTCCACCTTTTCCACCTTTGCCCGATTTTAATTCTCCATGCTTGAATTCATGCATGACTAATTCTATTTTTTCCTGAGCTTTTTTTGAATATTTAGCCATAATTAGTAGTTATTAAAAATTGGAGGTTCTTCATCAATGCGGGTCGGATCGTCTTTTTCTGGTTCGTTTAGTCCAGGCTCCGGGTTTTCTTCAGGTGGTTCAGGAGTCGTTGGTTCGTCCGGAACCGGAATAACTGGTTCTTCTTTTTGATTTTCTCCTTGTTTTCTTGAAGAAGGCTGATTCGCCTTGTTCTCAGATAGCTGACTGAATTGGTTTTTTTGATTCGTATTCATCTTTCGTTCCATTTGAAGTTGTGCTTGAAAACTACCAGATAAAGTTGAATCTATTTTTAACGATAAGTTTTACATGATTTTAGCAATAAGTTACATCATTCACACTTTGTGAACACGATCGTGTCAGTCTAAGACATTCGCATATCATCAAAGAATGGTGTACTTTTTAGCTCTACACATTTTGCAGCGTACAGGTAAATTGCGGCGCTCCAGGTTTGCCAATCTTGTCCATTTGGCAAGCCGTCCTGTGCTTTATACCATTCGTTAAAACCAAAATTCACGGTTCCGGTGGCTGAAATTTTTACAAGTTGGGATAGCGCTACCAGCTTTTCTTCAGCGAGTTTATATCTTTTTGCCGCAACCAGCGCCGCAACATAAAACCCACAGATAAATGGCCAGATTCCGCCGTTGTGGTATTCACCGGGTTTATTAAACAATTCATAACGCGGTAACCAATCGGCATCTTCAGGTTTTATATATGGGAAGAAATTGGGCGGCAAATCAACTGCGAGTTCACCTCTTTTTCTCATTGCTGCGCACTCTTCTTCAATCCATGAAACCATTTCGTCGGCACGTGAAGGTGAGGCAATTCCCGAGAGAATCGCTAGGCTGTTGCCCAGCAGGTCGAAACTCTCGCTACTGTAAATTTTATAGGCCCAGAAAGCATAGTAGGGTTTGTATTTAACCACCAATCCTTCCGGAACATGATGATGGTTCGGTCCGGCAGCAATTGTAAACCGCCCCATTTCCTGACGAACCTTGTCGGCCCTTTCGTGTTTGCCCAACATTCGGAGATAACTGTAAACGATGGTATTTACAAACAATCCGTAGCCGGTAACCCATTGTTCGTCACGCCAGTCGCTGGTCGGCTGCTGGGCAACTAAATATCGGTCCGACGGGCTTTGATATTCCATCCAAGTCAATGATTTTTCAACAGCATCGTGAAGAAAGTCCGACTCTCCGGTTACTTTTCTGAAAATTCCGACACCGATCAAAAAGAGTGGAGTAGTATCACTTGCGCCACGATCGTCTTTATCGTGCACCAGCGAAGGAATATGACCGTGTTTAGTCTGATTTTTCGCCAGTGTTTCCAGCACTTTTCGGATACTATCGAGTAACTTTTGATTACCCGAAACCGCAATTCCAAGAATGGAGAACATCAGGTCACGGGTATATGGCTCCGGATAACCCCATCCGGCAGTTCGCGGTAACCCGTGAAATGGCCCGTGAGCATTGTGAAGCAACACTTCAAGGGCTGCATTCTTTGCCAATTCTATTTCGAGTATGTTTGTTGTTTGCATGTTTTTAAATTTGAAGATTTGAAGATTTGAGGATTTGAGGATGTGATGAAAACTCCTCATCTTCACATTTTCACATCCTCACATTCTCAAATTTCCCTATCATTTTATTCCTAGTTTATCGCTGATGATCTGGACAAACTTTTTGGCAACCACGCGGTAGTCGAAATTGGCGACCACTCGTTCGCGACCTGCTTTTCCCATTTGATCGCGCAAGGCGGCATCATTCATCAGAGTTAACATATATTTTGCAATGTCCTGAACATTTGCCCGGTAATCAACCGTGCGTGGCACATCAAAGATCACTTTGTGTTTCTCTTCAAACCCTGATTCGCCTCCAAGTATGACTTCGTTTACCACTATTTTCTTTGCAACTTCGGCCAGAAAAGCTGTTTCACCATGAACAAGCGTATCGAGCATTCCCATTGCTTTGATGCTGATTACTGGTTTTCCGCAGGCGCCTGCTTCAACCTGAGGCATTCCGAACCCTTCGAGACGGGATGGAGCTGCATAGATATCACATGCTCCAAAAAGATACGGCATAAACGTTCTGGAAATGGTATTGGTAGTATAAACAACATTTTTTTCGATGCCCAGATTTGTAGCCATTTCAAGGTCAAGCAGGTTTTGGGCTTTCGTTCTCGGCTGTGGCCAAACCTTACAAACATATTTCCAATCGGGAGCTTTGGTATCAATAATAGCTAAAGCCTGCATCACTTCCTGCGCGCCTTTCGATGCGGCATCACCGCCCACAGTTAGTATCATTAACTGATCGGGCGAAATACCTAAAGCTTCGCGTACGGCCAATATCTTCGGATCATTTTTGTCGTAAGGTCTAAACGAATCGGTGTCGCAACCTACTGGTAGAACTTCAATTTTATCACCTTTGATGCCATCGCGGACATACATTTCCTTTACCCAGTTTGATGTCACTAAAATGAGCGGAAGAGCATTTAAAACTTCCTGATAATTGGCAATGTAACCATCGGCAACTAACCACGGTACCGGCTGAACTCCATATCGTTGCGGGTGAAGCACCAATTGCGGCGTATGTCCCCAATAGCCAACGCCGACTACCACATCTGGTTGAAACCAGCGGTAATACCATTCTTTTTCCTGAGCCGATTCGAAATGAACGGCATGTACATCTACTCCCAGTTCCAGAAGTCCTTTATAAAGAAGATCTCCCTGGGTTGCAAGTCCGCCCGGTGAAGGCGGATAATCATACAATACTAATACTTTCATCGTTATTTTCTGTTATTAATTGATTAAGCCACTTTTGGGCATCGGTTTCTTCTGTAAATGTCTGGAATGCTTCTGAATGTGTCGTTGATTGTGCTTCCCAACTATCTTTTTTGAAGCCATATATTTCTGTAATTAAACTGTATTTCCTTAACCAGATGTGTTTTGTCAGAGTCTTGTAAATGGTCGCCTTTTTTTCTGCTTTTGGATAATTTTTTCCATGATCATCGTTATAAGCAAAAGTCCAAAGTTGGTTGGCATGTATTTTACCGTTATTCCAAAGGATTTTTACAGCCTTGCTTATTTCTTCGTGCCTTAGATGTTTGGTATATTCGCCCTTTGGATTATGGGTAATTATCAGGTCGAAATGCGTTGGAGGCAACAAACTCAATATGGCAGTTTCCACTTCTTTTTCAGCTAAAGGTCTTTGCTCCGGTCCATCGTCCAGATCGCCCATGATTCCTTCCGCATTCAGAATTTCTAATACTTTATAAAACCTAGGCGCCCGATCAGTATCGCTTCCACGACACAGGCATACGACAAAACATTTCCACGATGGATGACTTAAGATCGTTCCGCCTGCCCATAGAGTTTCATCATCGGGGTGAGCAACTATTAGCGCAACTGATTTCTGTTTTACTTGATCCATTTTCCTTAACTAATCCTGGATTTGTTTCGCGGGATGAAAATATTCCCTGATAAAAGCATGTTGCTGAAATTCAGACATTTTATCGGCGGGGACAGCATCTATCTTAATTTTGTCAAAAAGATTGTCTGCCTTAAGATGATTTAATAATTCATTTTTGGCATCAGTAGGTCCAAACAGGAGTACTTCATCATAATCCTGAATAAGTTCGCCTAGTTTTTTATAATAGGCTGATAACATCCCTTGTTCTTTGTTAAGCTGGTGACTTTCATCCTTGAAATATAAATCATCCGGATTCACCTTCGATTTTGGTTTCGATTCAACCGTTTCTGTTACAAGGGCATCTTGAGTTAATTCAGTTAGATAAGCTACCGAATGATCCATCCAGATGCCTAATTGCTTTTTCGTTTTCATTTTGAGTTTGTTAATTGTTTAATTGTAGTTTTTGTGCTTGCCCAGATGTGATTCTGTATTTCTTGGGATACAGTAAGGTCTTGCGTGATATACTTTTCGATGGTTAACCGTGCCATCAGGTAACTTATTGTTGATTCGGCGCCTTGGTTGAGGTTCACATTCGACTCTTCCAGTCCGTCGTAACAACCGCCCGTACACGGGTTATAAACGATTTGCTGCAAGCGGTTATCGCCTAAAAACCAATTGAATGCTTTGATCATTTTTATACGGTATTCTTCGTCACCAAACGCATCGTAGAATTTACTCAAAGTCATGATCGTATAGGCAACATCAATCGGTTGCTCTCCAAAGCGTTCGGGTACTTCTCCTTTCAAAAACCATGTTTTGTTCGATATAACTTCAATACCATTTTCGTTAAACGTATGCGACAATAAGAAATTAAGCGACGATATGGCTATGTTTTTATAAACCGATTCATTTGTTGACAGCCATGCATAAAACATAGCTTCAGGCAAAATGCTGTTGGCGTAAGTCAGATAACTTTCAAACCAATCCCATTTTTTACTTGATTCATGCTTATACATTTGAACCATTCTATCGGCTAATGTTTTAATTAGTACCACATTTTCAGGTGATTTTATCGTCGTGTGATAGTAGTAAAGTCCTTTTATCGAGAAAGCCATGGCGCGAGTTGAATGCATCGGGCCGATACACAGAAAAGCTTTTTCGATGATCTGGTCGGCTTCAGCGATGATTTTGGCAGGAAGAATGCCAATTAATGAAATGACATATCCCAACGCCCAAATAGCCCTGCCATTTGAATCATCAAGGTTGACATCTTTATTTTGACCGGTGAATTTGCAATCTTTGTTCAGGTAATTTTGAAAATCACCTTTCGGTTGCTGGCACAGTTTTATAAAGTCGAGGTATTTCTTTATTTGAGGCAGGCTATCTTTGTCTTCAGTCTTTTTATAATACATACATAAAGCAATCAGGGCTCTGGCATTATCATCCAGCGTGTAACCCGAATCAATATCGGGCTGGTTAATTTTCGAAAACTGAATAATCCCTGTTTTATTGGTCATCTGCCTGAGGTGATCGAGATTAATTTCAGGAAGATTGAATTGCAGTTTCATTTTGTTTCCTGATATATTTTCAAATAAGGCGGCATGTGCCACCGCTGAATTTTCCCAGGCAGTTGATACTATTTTTTGAAGCGCATTGGTACTCATGTGTTTCCGAAGTTCATCATCATTCAGGAGGCTATTTACACTTTCGGCCAATTGTTTCGAATTGCGGAAATCAAAAATCATCCCGGTATCCTCGGTCAATACTTCCTTGGCATGTGGAATGGGTGTTGAAATGATGGGGCAGGCGCAACTCATGGCATAAGCAAAAGTGCCCGATACTGCCTGATTTGGATCGTTTGTGGTAAACACATAAATATCGGTCAATTGCAAATATTCGAGTAAATCAGGCAATCCCATGTATTTATTGATGAACCTGACATTTTTTTGAACACCCAGATCTATAACCTTTTGCTCGAGCAATTTACGGTATTTCTCTCCGTCGTTTTTCACCACTTCAGGATGCGTTTTCCCGATAATCAGGAATAAGACATCCGGGTTTTGCCTGACAATTGCCGGCAATGCTTCGATGGTCGTTTCAATGCTCTTTCCAGAGCTCAACAAACCAAAAGTAGTGAGCACTTTGCGTCCATCCAGGCCATACTTTGACTTCAGGATTTTTTCGCTTAAATGAGGAACCAGATGGGTTCCATGAGCAATAACTGTTATTTGTTGCTTCGGAATGAAATATTCACGGGTTAAGATATCGGATGAAGTCTGGGTCATTACAATAATTGATGTGCAGAAAGCAGCAATTCGCTGTACATTAAGTTTTAACCTCACGTCAGGATGAGGCAATACCGTATGAAAGACAACGACAATTGGTTTTGTTATTTTTGATATTAATTGATGGAAAGCTTGTTCCTGAGCATGGAAAAACCCGAATTCATGCTGAATCAGCACGATCTGGATACTCGGATCATTATTGATTTGATCGGCTATTAGTTCGTAATTGGCAGCATTTGAAGTTTTTAATATGTATTTTACTTCTTCAGGATAAGGATAACTTGCTTCGCCCGATTCCATTGCACAAACCTGAATTGATACCGATTGACTGAATTTGTTATTGATTGCTTTTATCAAATCCTGAGAATAGGTTGCTATACCACATTCGCGCGGAGGATAGGAGGTTACAACTAAAATATTGGTCGGGCTGATAATTGGCACTGGTATTTTGTTCTTCATATCGCATTTTTGATTAGATAATGAATAAGTAATGCTTTCGTGATCATAATGCATAATCGGCTGATTGAAAGTACTCTCAATTGAAGGAATTTGTAGATTGTTTTTAGCTTTTATCATTTTGTTTCTTTTAGTATTTTATTTATTAGTGGCTTTATTTGTAAGAGAGGCGGCATGGTGTCACCCAGTAAAAATCCCCAGGGTTTTAAAGAATCAATATGGTCGAAAATCAGTTTTACGATGGCAAGTAACGGTATGGAAAGAAACATGCCAGGTACTCCCCATAAAGCATTCCCGACAAAAACCACTATGATTGAAAAAAGTGCATTAATTTTTACTTTTGAGGCAACTATATAGGGAACGATGAAGTGATTGTCAATAAGTTGGATGACGTAATAAAAGATTAGAACATAAAAGGCATACCAGGCTGTAGATTTAGTAGCAATAGCCACCATCATAGGCAATGCAACAGCCACAACCCCACCAATATATGGAATGACATTTAGCAGGGCAGCAATGATTCCAAGCAGGATAGCGTAATCAATACCAAGTATTAAAAGAGCAGAGGTATCCAATGTCGCTATGATTACTGCTTCAATGATCAGTCCGACTAAATATCGTTGAATAACCGTTTTGACCTGGGTAACTATTTCTGTTACCTGACTTTGGTGGCTTGTGCCAAATAGCTTGTGAATAAAATCAATTAAAAGAGGGTGGTAAAATAATAACATAAAGACATAAGTTGGAACTAGAAATAATATGGCAACCAACCCGCCAACGGCAACAAGGGTATGACCAATTGCAGCGCTGCTGTTATTTAGGAGCTCATTCTTGGTTTTCGTAATCCATTCATGAATATTTTGTGGGTCTATATCGAGGTAACCGGATATACTGGTGATGGACTGGTTGAGCATTGCGGTAAACTTATCGACCAGTATCGGCCAGGTTTCGCTAAACTGGCTTGCCTGTGAAAATAGAAGAAGGCAAAATGCAGAAATAACTAAAAATGTAAGAAATAAAGTTAACGCAATAGCTACTATCCGGTTTACTTTTTTCCGCACAATGAAATTAACGACCGGATGAAGTACAATGGCTATAATGATCGCAAAAACAATGGGGACAATAATTCCCTGCGCGATATATAATATTGCCAAAAAAGCAACCAGACCAACAAAAAAAATGCCTGCCTTCGCATAAAATGGCAATTGGATTTCTTTAGTTATCACAGCTTTTTAGGATTCATTTCTTTTTTGTGGAGAAAATGCTGATAAATATACTGGCCGACGGATTTAATCGGATCAGTATGTTGGGCAACAAGATTGGTAACTCCAAACTGTATGACCGAGCCAAGTATTTTTTTGAAAATATTGTGAGAACCGCTTACGACCAGCTTCCTGGTAAGATATCCGGATGCTAAACCCATTGTTGCCCCCAGAATATTATCGATCAGATAAGGCGATGATGCCACTTCGGACAAAGTGCTTTTTATCAGGTTAACTGGTTTTAAACTTTCATGCGTTAGTAGTAATTGATCCTTAAGCTGTTGCCTTTTAATCATCTGTTCAAATTCTAAAACCTGAATGGCGGTTTTAAGTTCGGCTATTGAAGTAATTGTTTCCATGGAGTTTATTTTAACAGCTGTTTAATGAAAGAATCACCTATCTTCCTCTTCATCCATTTACGCATCAGTGAATAGACAAGAATTGAAATGATGCCATAAAAACCGGCTACCACGAAGAATCCAAAATAGATCTGACCCATGATTTGACCAATCCAGATTGCCAATCCCAGATTCAGGAAGAGCACGAATAGTGAAATAATGATCACAACAACCGCATTGGAAAGGAGTGATGATAGTACTTGTGAACTTTTGTCAAGCGCCCTGAGCTTTGCCAATTCATAGCTTGTTTTGCCATAGTCAGTTGCTTTCTCAATCAGCGTTTCGATTAAATTTGTTTGTTCTTCCATGATTTCAATGACATTGTTGATTTGAAAAATTGAGCCTAATCCGAAATATTCTAAATATAAAATGCTTATAATTAATATTTTCCTTATCAGGCTCAAGGCTGTATACTTGATGAAATCTCTATTTTAAGTTGCTTTTACTTCTTTTTTAGCTTCACCATTTTTGTGAAATTTTTGATCGGCAAATTCAGATACCTCTTCCTTCACTTCTTCAAACTTTTCGGTAACGCTATCAACCATTTCACCGAATTTCTCTTTTAAACCGTCTGCATAATTTCCGGTTGTTTTGGATATTTTCTTACGGGTAACCGAACCTTTGTGTGGTGCAAATAATACCCCCAGTAATGCCCCAACTGCTGCTCCGGCGATTACTCCTACTAATACTTTTTCTGTACTCATGATTTCTGTTTTAATAATTGTTATGAATAAAATTGAATTAAAGAATGTTTTTCCCTTGTATAACTCTAAGTATTATTGCAATGACTGCAATAACCAGAAGAATGTGAATGACACCTCCAAGGTTATAACCAATAAATCCGATCGCCCATGCGATGACCAATATAACTGCGATTAAATAAAGTAGATTGTTCATGTTGTTTATGTTTAAAATTTAAATAATAAATGTGCTGGTAGTTAAAGCAACTTCTGTCCCGGGATATTGACGGCTTGGGTCGTCTTCGGCGGTAATAAAAATTCTTACAGGTTTCAGTAAGGTTTCAGTCTCAAAGGTTGCCCTCAGTTTTTTAAAGAAAAATCCGATAGTACTGTTCATCTTCCCCATGTTCATGGTTATTCCATCACCGGTTACCAACCAAACGATGTAAGTCAGTTTCGATGGTTGAAGACGATATACTTCGGCCAAGTTGGAAATGTTAATTTTGATATCGTAGTTGCTGCTTTTATCCTGATCAATTTTCACATAACCGCGAGCCGCAGGAACAAGCGCTGAGGTCATAAATTTCACCTTTTTAGCCGAGGCATCGAACGAAAAGAGAATCAGAAGGGCAAAAGCTCCAAGGATTATTTTATTCGCCAAGGTATCCAGTTTTATTGTTCCCATTTTTTATCAGGTTTTTAAATTAAAGCGCTTCGATTATTTCTTGCATTTCTTCCCTGGTTTTTCCAAGTTTGATCTGAAGACGTCCAATCATCTCATCTTTCTTGCCTTCAGCAAACATCAGGTCATTGTCTGTCAGTCCGGCAAATTTCTGTTTGAGCTTGCCTTTGGTTTTGTTCCAGTTTCCGGTAAATTCTGTTGTATTCATTGTCTTTGTTTTTATCAGTCAGTGAATGAATTTTCACTACTCAAAGGTCACCTATCTTGTACCTGAAAGCATTACATAATTCCGGTTAAGAGTTACATCTTTCACACATTTAAGTATAAAATGGATAATTAGTACCTGGAGTAATTTAGTTCTGGATTAGGACAAACAGATCCGTGTAGGTCTGAAATTGAACCTGCGGTGGGTGAATCAATAAATCAGAAATGAAAAAAGAGATCTCGAATTGATCCCTTTTTTCAAGCATTTTTCTTTAAATACTTCTTGTCTTTTTAACTAGTTCTGTCAGTTTAATCTTGTCCAGATATATATGAACTAGTGTTGCGTTAGCTTGGCTTTGTCAAGTTCCAGTCACCCCGAATTTATTTCGGGGTCTTATTCTATTTGAGATGCCGAAACAAGTTCGGCATGACGATCCGTCAAAATCTCGTTAACACAACACAAGTAACGATATCTAACTGATTGTAAATAGGAAAAAGTCATTCGGAAAATCGCTTTAAACTTTTTCCCAATGACTTTTCCCCATTTTCTATTTCCTCTTTCCTGATAATTAAAAGATTATAACAGAGGCATAGAAGTATCAAATTCATTTTCGTTTTGGCTAAGGCTTAATTGATATCTGCCAAACACTTCCTCTCTTTTACCCTCTTCAAACAACAGGTCATCGTCAGTCAGACTTGCAAACTTTTGTTTAAGCCTGCCCCTTTCCTCATTCAGATTTTCAAATAATTCGGAAGTTTCCATTTGTTTTGAGTTTCCTGGTAAAAACATTTTTACACTACAAAGTTGTGGTTCACGAAGATGATAATCGTTACACAATTTCGTGAAAAAGTTACATTATTCACACAATGTCAGTGTGATGTGATAGAAATCATTATTGCTTTCCTGAAGCTTTCAATACATTCAGTAATTCCTTTAAATTAACAGTGGCATAGGTTGACGAATGATCAGACATGGCATAAGGAATAATCAAGTCATTATTATGCACGATTGAACCACACGAGTAAATCACATTGGGCACATAGCCTTCTCTTTCCGACTCATTTGGCGTCATCAATGGACGATTCAGTCTTCCGATTTGGATTTCCGGATTTTCCAGGTCAAACAACGAAGCTCCCAACGTATATTCCCTCATTGGTCCAACCGCATGGGTAATTACCAGCCAGCCATCTTCAGTTTCGATCGGCGATCCGGCATTGCCGATTTGAACTAGTTCCCACGGATAGGTAGGTTGTTGTATCATTTTAGCTTCTCTCCAAATGTTGATGTTATCGGAATAGGCTATGTAATTATTTACACCATCCATCCGGCACAACATCGCGTATTTACCTTTAATCTTTCGTGGAAACAAGGCCATTCCTTTATTGCGGGCAAGCTCGCCATTGATTGGCAAAATCTTGAAATTATAGAAGTCGGTTGTTTTGATTAGCTTCGGTAAAATGGCTATTCCATCATAAGCAGTATAGGTGGCATAGTAGGTTATTTCGCCGTTATCGTCGGTGAATTTGACAAAACGGGCATCTTCAATACCTTTTTGTTCGGTTGCCGAAACTGGGAAAATGACTCTCTCGGAAATGGCCGAATCGATTGAGAAATTAATCTCGTAATGCGAGGAAGCCAGCCACATTAACTGGTTTAATATTTTGATCTGATCGGCCGTGATATCGGGGTCTTTTATGGCGAGGGCAAGGTTACGCATCAATTCGCCATAGGTAAAGTTGTCGCCAAGTTTATCCATAATGAAATCGGACGAAATACTATTTCCAGGTTTCTTTATTTCGGTTGGTTGATCAACGATCACGGGAGGCATCACGTCTGCCTGATCTGTTGTTTCGTTGTGTTTATCCAGAATTGCAGGAGAGATAATATTTTCCGCTTCATTCATTTCAACTAATTTATCCTGAAAGGCCTTTTTATCGTAAAAATTACGCTTAATGACATCGGCTTCGGCCAGCATTTTACCAACTGGCTCAATGCTCAGGTTATTATTTTTGTCAAAAATTCCCGTACGGAAGACAATGGACGAAATATGCCCTTCGCCTGTGGCGCGAAAACTAAAGATAACCCTTTTCTCATCCGCTCCAATTTCCGATTGATCGGGGTCTTCTACTACCGAAGGATTAAAAAAAGCAGCCGATTCAATGGAATATTCCATGGTAAAATAGGAGCCGACCAACGATTTCTGCGACGGACTGAGATCTTCTTCGTTTACCTCTATCTGATCAAATATAGGAGCCAACCGGGCAAAATGTTTCTCAAATATTAGTGAAATATTACGATGACGCCTCGAATACCCTCTCAGCAACTGGCTCATAGCAATATTCACTTCTTTTTCGGGCATGGCCAGCACCTTTCGGATGATATTTGCCGACCTTTCATCATCTAAGTATAAAAACCGGGCTATAATTCTGGAAGGATCAGGAGAAAATATAAAGTTCTTTCTGTTAACAGCAACTTGCATGATTTTTAGTTTTAATTGAATTAATTACGTGTACTATTTTTCCGAAGGTAGTGTTTCCGAATTTGCAAGCAGGTCTTTTCATACATTATTAAAAACCCAATGCTACTATCCAAACGTATAAAAGTCTACTCCAATGCAGGAGCGACTTTTGCACTTGTATGACGTTGTATTTTCAAAATTATATGTAATCTGATCAGAATAAAATTCAGCTATAATCCGGCGCCAAAGATTCTTTTCAAATTCATGATTGTGATTTTTTAAATGTGTATATCCATCAGGCTGCTGAATATTCCAAATACCTTGAGCAGCCATACGATCAGGATAATTATAACGACAACGTTTAAGATTTTTTTGATGTTGTTATCCATGGGTAGAAATGAATTAACCAACCAAAGCAGGACTCCAACGACAATTATTACAAGTAAAATAGTTAAAAGTGGCATATCTTTAAATTTAGAAGTTATTTCTCAAAGGTAATCCGCTCGATTGCCACATCTGTTATATAATTTTCAGGATAAGTTACATCATTCACACCTTTAAAACAGGCTTTCTTACTTTTCAGTAAGTTGCATATAAATGAGTGTTATTGCCGCAACGGTCATCAAAACCAGAGCTGTAAAACCAAGGATGTTTGCCCTTTTCCCGTTGGTAAATTTGCCCATTATCTTCGGGTTGTTCGAGATGTGAAGGATAATGGCAATCAGGACCAGTGCAGTCATTCGAAAACGATAATGAAATTATCTTTCTGAAAGAATTTTTTTTCCAGTGAATAATCTGCTTTTCGTAATCAAACCTTCATTGAACGTTTTTTGCTCCGGTTCGCGATTGTAAGGAATCGTAAAATAAATTGTTGAACCTTTACCAAACTCGCTTTCTATCCAAATTCTACCACCCAGTATTTCCACATAAGCTTTTGAAATTGATAATCCTAATCCAGCCCCTTCATATTTTCTATTGAACGATTCGTTGCTCTGTCTGAACCGATCAAAAACAAGTTTTAATTTCTCCTGTTGAATTCCTATCCCTGTATCTTTCACAAAAAATGTCAATTCATCATGGCCATTTTCAGGGTTGGAGGATGAGCTTATGAAACCATCAGTCAGAGAGATTGCTGTATTTTGAGACTGACCATTTCGGTAATTTTCGAATAATCGAATGGTCTGGAAATAACCAAATTCGATATAGCCAGAATTGGTAAATTTAATTGCATTTTTCACCAGATTGGTTAGAACTGCATAGACTTTCTCTTCATCTGATTTGATGATGGTTGGTTTTAGCGACAAATTATCATGAACAAAAAGATGCACTCCCTTTTCATCAGCTTCTGGTTTAAAGAAATTATATATGTCATGAATCTGCTCATTTATATTTATTTCTGAAATTGAAACTGTCATCAGGCCAGCTTCAACTCGTGAAATGCTCATGATATCGTTAATGGTACTTAGCAATCTTTTGCCGCATTTCTCAATTATGTCAATGTATAAGTGTTGTTCATCCAGTGACTGATCAGGTTCTTTCAGGAGCTCAGCAAAGCCAAGAATTCCGTTCATCGGTGTTCTTATTTCATGGCTCATATTGGCCAGAAAAGCAGATTTTAGCCGGTCGCTTTCTTCAGCCTTATCCCGGGCGTAAATTAACTCTTCGGCTCTTCGTTCTTTCTCCTCATTTTGAAAGGCAAGTTCTTTGTTGGCAATGATTAACTCGGCAGCGCGCTTGTCTTTTTCTTCGTTTTGAAAGAGAAGTTCTTTGTTGGCAATTATTAACTCTTCTTCAGCCTTTTCCCGATTAATTTCAAGTTCCCGTTCATGCAGGGCCCTTTTTATTGCAGGTACCAACCGATCAAGTTTGTCTTTGATCACGTAATCAGTTGCTCCATTTAACATCGCTTCAATGGCCCTGTCTTCTCCAATTGTTCCTGAAACGAATATAAATGGCACATGACAATAATTTCTCCTGGCAATTTTTAGTGCTTCGTTGCCATTGTAACCGGGTATGCCGTAATCCGACAATATGATATCGATACTTTCATTCTCAAGGATATATAAATAATCTTTCTTGTTTTCGGCCAAAAAATATTCATGTTCAATTTCTCCGATTTCTATAATCGAATGAATTAATTCTGAATCTTTTAACGAATCTTCCAGGTGTAATATTTTTATCTTTTTATTCATTGGTGCAGGTATTAGTGTGATTTTAATAGTTAATCTAATTGCACTATTGTTGGCGCTGGTTGATTGATGACAGCCCAATATTGCCCCAAAACCTTGATTGAATCAATGAATTGCGCAACGTCAATGGGTTTGACTACATAAGAATTAGCCCCTAATTTGTAACTCTCAATCAGGTCTTTTTCTTCGCCTGATGATGTTACCATAATTATCGGAATTAACTTGAATTTGGGATTTTGACGGATGTATCTCAGCACTTCTATTCCATCCATCCTGGGCATTTTTATATCCAATAAAATAACGGTAGGGAAACTTTTGTCGTTAACAAATTTTCCTCGTTTAAACAGATAATCTAAAGCCTCAATACCATCTTCTGCTACAATTACTTCGTTGGC
>Ga0302296_1001772_pt1 | contig 15006 bp, 7 predicted proteins | sample III_Fen_N3_1_FD_194546 | JGI IMG/M metagenome (GOLD analysis project Ga0302296, IMG submission 194546) | Peat permafrost microbial communities from Stordalen Mire near Abisko, Sweden - III_Fen_N3_1 | ecosystem: Environmental > Terrestrial > Soil > Wetlands > Permafrost | place: Sweden: Abisko... | reverse complement strand
ATCTACAAAGTTGATCAGGCATTTCATTCATGGAAGCTGACAAGCTTTGAGCAGCGGGTTGTGTGTATGAAAAACCTTCAGGCCAGGTTGCTTTTGCAGAAGGAAGAACTAGCTGGTATCATCGTTTCGGAAATGGGCAAAGTAAAGCGCGAAGCCGTTGGTGAAGTCGAAAAATGTGCTTCGGTTTGTGGTTTTTATGCCGAAAATGCCGAATCTTTCCTGAAAAATGAACCAGTAAAAATAGAGGCATCCGAAGCCTACATTTCCTATCAACCCATTGGAACGGTTTTGGCGGTGATGCCATGGAATTTTCCATTTTGGCAGGTATTCCGGTTTTTAGCTCCGGCACTTATGGTGGGCAATACCGGAGTTTTGAAGCACGCTTCGAACGTTTCCGGTTGCGCTTTGGCCATTGAGCAACTGGTTCGTGAATCCGGTTTTCCGGAGCATGTTTTCCGGGCGCTTATCATCGGTTCGAAAGCGGTAAAAGCGGTAATCGAAAATCCATTAATTAAAGCCGTAACGCTTACCGGAAGCACTCCGGCAGGCCGATCCGTGGCTTCAACGGCCGGTGCTGCTCTAAAAAAGTCAGTGCTCGAATTGGGTGGGAGCGACCCATACTTGATTTTAGAGGATGCCGACATTGTAACGGCTGCCCGTTTGTGTGTAATCAGCCGTTTACTGAATGCCGGACAGAGCTGCATTGGTGCCAAACGGTTTATCATTGCCGATGTAGTTTACGATCAGTTCAAAACTGAATTTGTGCGGTTAATGAGTGCGGCGAAATTTGGTGATCCGCTTGATCCGGAAACCTCGATTGGACCATTGGCACGTCCTGATTTGCGTGACGAACTTCATCAGCAAGTGGTGAAAAGTCGCGAATTGGGTGCCACGGTTTTGCTTGGTGGTTATATTCCTGAATGTAATTCACCCTTTTATCCACCTACTGTGTTGGAAAATGTGGTGCCGGGAATGCCAGCGTATCACGAGGAATTATTTGGCCCGGTAGCAGTTTTATTCAGGTTTAAAACGGAAGAAGAAGGTATCCGGATTGCAAACGATACCGTTTTGGGTCTGGGGTCGGGTGTGTTTACTTCCGACATTCAAAAGGGAATGGTGCTGGCCGAAAAAGGACTCGAAGCAGGATGTGTATTTGTAAACGACTTTGTAAAATCCGATCCCCGGCTGCCATTTGGCGGAATCAAGGAAAGCGGCTACGGACGAGAGCTTTCGGCGGTTGGTATCCGCGAATTTATGAATGTGAAGACGATTGTCGTCAGGTAGTTCCTTGTGTTAAAACGTTAGAATTCAGCGTGTATACTGTTTTCAAAAAAAGATTCTTTTTGTCGAATGTAAATCGATCAAAAGAATCTTTTACTTTTATGCCGCTCTTTTTAAAATCAAATACCAAAAACCAAACCAACTTCTAACTAAAGTAATGCAACGTTTTTTAACAGAAAAAATCGTATACCGCTTAAGGTGGCTCTTTTTATGCATCTTATTTTTAGCATTCTATATCTATTTTGTCTCCCTGAACAAGTTTCATTTGTTTTACCTGGAGCAAACGCAGCTTTTCCGATTTTCGGGCGACTACTTTCGATCCTTTCTTGAAAAACCAGGTGAGTTTATTTTTTACCTGGGTGAATTCTTAAGTCAGTTTTTCGTCAATCAATATCTGGCAGCAGGCATCGTAAGCCTGTTGACAGTTACTATCTGTTTTTTGACTCATTCGATTTTGAAGAAGTTAGGGATCAATGCACTTGTATTGAGTCTAATTCCCGCACTGTTACTTGCAGCACTTCAAAGCAATCATATCTATAAAATTGGATTGACTGTCGGGATTATATTAGTCTTTTCCTTTGCATGGCTTTATTTGCAGCTAAGCAAAAATTTATGCCGTACAGTCTACGGTGTTGTCGGTTGGCTTTTACTTTACCTTATTTCCGGCGGTTTTGCTTTGTTTGCCTCTTTACTGGCTATCCTATTTGAGTTGTTTTATTTCAATGTAAATAGAAAATGGGTTAATATTTTAGTTCTGGCAATCGCTTCAATCGGATTTCCGTATTTAGCCTGGAAGTTCTTTTACCTGATCGTTTTTCGGGATGCATGGTTTTACCCTTTCCCATTTTGGGGAGTTTCGTGTATGCCCTTGTTTGCTGCTTTGCCTGTTTATTTACTGATCATTATTGTAGGGTTTTCCGTCTATAAAAAAATCAGGAATATCGACAAGATTGTATTTCCATGGAATTACAAGACTATTTTGGGCGGAAGTATAATTGTCATCGCCGGGATCGTGGTTATTAAAACAAAGGCATATGATGAAAAGATAGAAATATTTTTGGGAATGGATTATTATGTTCAAGCTGGAGACTGGAACAAGGTAATTAGCCTTTCCAAAAAATATAAGGGAACCAATCTGTTGGTAGAGTATTATACAAATATGGCTTTATATAAGACCGGACAGTTCAGTACCCGAATGTTTGATTTTCCGCAAAGTGGAATTGATGGTTTGCGATTGAAATGGACGCGTGACGAAGTAACCCCTTTTTTTGGAGGCGAAATATTTTATCACCTCAATTACATCAACGAAGCCTATCGGTGGGCTTTCGAATCGATGGTGGCCAAAGGCTTAAATCCACGTTCGTTAAAGCGCTTGGTTCAAACCAGCTTAATTAATGGTCAATATGAAGTTGCAGCAAGATACCTGAACATTTTGGATCAAACCCTATATTACAAAGATTGGGTAGCGAATTATAAAATGTATGTATTAGATCCGGTCAAAATTAGCCAAAACAAAGAATTGGCAGAAAGGCGGCAATTCCTGGTGAAGAATGACTTCATTTGTAACGATTTGGGATTAAATGAATTGCTGAAGGAACATCCCGAAAATAAAATGGCTTTTGAATATTTAATGGCTATTTTTCTGCTGAACAAGGATATAACCAATTTTGCAGCCAATATTTATCGTTTAAAGGAGTTGGGATACCGTGAAATTCCGGTTAATTACGAAGAGGCTCTTTTATTTTGCATGACTTATTTTAAAAGAGACCTTGTTCCTGAAGGGTTTTCAATCAGACCAGCCACAATTCAACGGAAAAACGAATATGTTGCACAAATTTCGAGATGTGGAGGAGATCGAGACAGGGCAGCAAGGGAGTTGTATAAACAATTTGGGAATACATGTTGGTACTATTTACATTTTGCTGAACTAACTCAAAAATAACTATGAACCTAATTTATTATACAAAACGAAGGAATCATTTTCCGATTATTCTTTCAATACTGTTGAGTTCAATCTTTTTGGGTTCGTGTTCCGACGATATTTCCAGATCGAAAAAGATCAATCAAAATGCGATTATTTGTCCCGACTATGCCGGAATTACCATTCCATGCAATATTGCTCCTTTAAATTTTGTCGTTAGAGAGCCTGCAGATAAATACGTTGCCGTTTACTGCATTAGCGGGAAGGAAGTGTTTCGTCTTAGTTCGGGCGATGGAGTAATTTCAGTGCCTTCAGGTAAATGGGAAACGCTGCTCAGGGAAGCAAAAGAGAAGGAATTTACCATTGATATTTATATTAAAAAAGGTAGCAGCTGGTTGAAATACAATACCATTACCAACGAAATATCTCCTGATTCGATTGACAACTATCTGGTATATCGCTTAATCGATCCCGGGTTCGAGACCTGGAATAAAATGGGGATTTATCAGCGAAATCTGGGCACTTTCGACGAAACGCCAATCATGGTGAATACGATGAGTGGCGGTAACTGTATGAACTGCCACTCCTTTTGCATGAATAACAGCAACACCATGCTATTCCACATGCGGGCAGATAATGCGGGAACTTATTTATACAAGGATGGTATAATTGAAAAATTGGATACGAAAACCGATAGTACCCTGGGACCGGGAGTTTACCCATCGTGGCATCCAGGCGGAAAATATGTAGCTTTTTCGACGAACCGGATTGTTCAGACTTTTCATGCCATTCCCAATAAAAAAATTGAAGTTCAGGATACCTTGTCTGATGTTATTGTATACGACCTTAAAGCGCACAGTATTTCTACCACTCCGGCAATCTCATCGAAAGGAAGGCTCGAAACATTTCCAACTTGGTCTCCCAATGGAAAGTCGCTTTATTATTGTAGTGCCAAATCTCTTTTACCCAAAGAATATAAAAATATTAGGTACGATTTGCTCCGGATTTCATTCGATCCTGAAAGAAACAGCTTTGGTTCAGTTGATACGGTATATAAAGCAGCTGCAATTGGGAAAAGCATATCGTTTCCACGTATATCTCCTGATGGAAAATTCGTTATGTTTTGCATGTCCGATTATGGAAACTTTAGCATCTGGCATCCCGAAAGCGATCTTTATCTGTTAAACCTGGAAACCAAAGAAATCTCGAAGCCCGAAATAAATAGTGATCAAACGGAAAGTTATCACACTTGGTCGTCAAACAACCGTTGGCTGGTTTTTAGTAGCCGCAGGTTAGACGGGCTGCATACAAGACCCTATTTTTCGCATATGGATGATAAGGGTAATTTTACCAAACCATTTATCTTGCCCCAGGAGGATCCATTATTTTACGATCAATTCTTAAAATCATTCAATATACCGGAACTGGTGAAGTCAAAAGTTAAGCTCAATCCCCGGATTATTTCAGAAGAAATTAGCAAGAAACCAATAAAAGTTAAATTCAGTTCAAAATTTTAAGATTTATGTAAAAGCATTTTATTCTGTATACAAACGTTACTGATAATCAAATGAAATCAATAGCAGCATAAAAAATAATTGTACAAAGTACTCTTATCAGAAAGTTGAAATACAAAATTTGGTATCTTCACATCTTGAAAATGTATTACTGTCTAACTAACAAACAAGATTAATCCTTTCACGCAAATGGGGGTTAATGAACCTAAACCTATTTCTGATCGTAACCTTGTAGAAAGTATTAGAAACTCAAATCAAGGTGTTTTCGAATTGGTATTCAATTACTACTATTCGGGATTGGTAATTTATGCTGATCATATTATCAACAATACCGAGGCATCGGAGGACATTGTTCAGTCCGTTTTTATGAAACTGTGGGAGACCCGCGAAACCATCGAAATTCATTCCATCCGTTCCTACTTTATGCAATGTGTTAAAAACCGTTGTATTGATCACTTTCGAAGTCTGCAAGTAAAACAACGATTTGATATCCGGATTCCTGAAGCCGATCAGCTGGTTATAGAAGAGGACCTCTGGACAAAAAATGAACTTAGTGAATTGCTTGAAAGGGCAGTTGGTGACCTTCCACCGCGTTGTCGGGAGATATTCTGGATGAGTCGTTACGAAAACCTCAAAATTGCTGAAATTGCCGAAAAACTGGACATTTCCAAGCGTACTGTTGAAACTCAGATCAGCAAAGCACTTAAAATACTTCGAATTAAACTTGTAGATTACCTTTCTCTTTTGATTCTTTATTTTTTTTCATGAAAGGAATACGTGTATTTGCCTTTCTGTTCGTCTAATAGTCACAATTTGTACAATTAATCTCAAATGGAGAAAGATAGATTTGATATCGATCAACTGATTGCCAATCGATTGTTGGGGACAATTTCTGAAGAAGAAGGTTTGTTTCTTGATGATTGGATTGAACAGTCGATAGAAAACCGTAGACTTTTTTCAGAACAAAAAAGATTGTGGAATCTTTTTGAGATTCATCAAAAAGTACAAAAAATAGATGAGAGCAAAGCTTACCAGACAATATCAAATCAATTATTTACCAGAAAAAAAATAAATATTTTAGTATGGATCCAGCGGGTTGCAGCGATCTTACTACTTCCGGTAATTGCAATGTCGGCATTTTATTTATATTTTGAAAGATCTAATCATGAACAACTTACAACCGTATATAATACCGTTGAGACTCCCCTTGGAATGCGTTCAAGTTTAATGTTACCAGATGGAACTAAAGTGTGGTTAAATGCTGGAAGTAAAATTAGTTACCCGGTTTTGTTTTCAGACGATTGCCGTAAGGTTAGCCTGAGCGGCGAAGCCTATTTTGAAGTTAAAAAGGATAAGAAGTGGCCATTTATGGTTAGTGCAAAAAATATGAATATTCTTGTTTCCGGCACAATTTTCAATTGTAATGCCTATCCCGAAAATGATCAAATACAAACAGTTTTAGTGGAAGGCGAAGTGTCTCTTGTAAATAGCAGCGCTACGGTGAATGTTACTATGAGGCCGGGAGAATTGGCAACATTTAGCAATAATAATCATCAGGTTATCAAGGTAAAAACCGACTTGCAAAAATATGTCGCCTGGAAAAGTGGAAAACTGATGTTCAGGGACGATAAAATGAACATGGTGGTTGAAAAGCTTGAACGATGGTATAATGTTGAATTTGAAATTCAAGATTCGGAAATTGCCAACTATGTTTATACTGCAACTTTTATTGATGAAAGTCTGGATCAGGTACTGAAGATGTTGACACTTTCGGCACCGATCAGATATACCATTTCAGAACGGAATAAACTAGCAGATCAGACATTTGCAAAGACAAAAATAAAGTTATATAAAAAAGAATAGTTAGGTTTTAAAATATAAATAACATGACATAAAAAAAGAGAAGATATGACACAAAAAAAGAGAAGAAATGTTGCAACCATCTCTTCTCCAATTGATTAATAAATATTGCCAATTTATTAACTGTAAATCAAACCAAAAGTATGAAAAAAAATCTGTTCTTAAACAGAGTGCGGGGTTATTTGGCCTCGCGCTCACAAGTATTTAGGGTTATGAAACTAACGTTCTATCTCTTGCTAATTACTATCTTTCAGGGAATTGCAGCAAATTCCTATTCGCAAAACACCCGTCTTAGCTTCAAGTTAAATGATGTTAAAGTTAAGGACGTGTTAAATGTGATTGAAGAAAAAAGTGAATTCTATTTTCTTTTCAACAGCAAGTTAATTGATGTTGAACGTAAAGTAGACATTAATGTATCCAACCAGCAAGTTGACAAAATTCTTAGTAATTTATTTGCCGGGACCAATGTTGGTTATACTGTAATGGATCGTCAAATTATTCTTCAGCCATCTATAGAAGTTTCTGAATTGACAGCTTCTATGCAGCAGCAAATCAGAGTTGCCGGAAAAATCATCGATGCAACCACCAAAGAAACCCTTCCAGGTGTTAACATTGTTGTTAAAGGTACCACTAACGGTACCCTAACGGATATGGATGGAAGTTACTCCATCAATGTTCCAAGTCGAAATACCACTTTGATTTTCTCATTTGTTGGATATACTTCTCAGGAAATCCTTGTTGGCGAAAAGACTACATTAGACGTAGCGCTTAAATCGACAATGACTGAGTTGGACGAATTGGTTGTTGTTGGGTATGGTATCCAGAAACGTACAAGTGTAGTTGGGGCTGTTGCCTCTGTGAGCGGTGAAAAACTTAATACGATCCCTGCAATGAACGTTTCCAATGCAATTTCGGGTATGATTCCAGGAGCAAGCATTATGCAGACCAGTGGTGAACCTGGACAGGGAACCCCTCGTATTCAGGTTCGTGGTAGGACAACGTTTAATACTGACGGTAGTACCACCCGTTTGTCGAGCGACGTTGCAATTGCTCCACAGGTACTGGTTGTTATCGATGGTGTGCCTGGACGTTCAATGGACGAGATTGACCCGAATGATATCGAAAGCCTTTCAGTTTTGAAAGATGCATCTGCAGCAATTTACGGAGCTCAGGCTGCCAATGGTGTTATCCTTATCAAGACCAAATCAGGAAAAGAAGGTAAACCTCGTTTGAACTATCAATTCTATCAGGGTTTCATGAATCCTACTTTGACTCCTGATGTTACCAATGCCGCTGATTATGCTACCATGCTTTCAGAATATCAGGTTGCTGAAGGTAAAGCCCGTAAGTACTCCGATAAAGATATAGAACTTTTTAGGAATGGAAAAGACCCTTGGGAACACCCAAATACAAACTGGTATGGCGACCTGATTAAAAACTGGACTTCAACCAGCAGACACAATGTTACCCTTGACGGTGGTGCCAAAGGGATGAATTACTATGTTTCGTTTGGTTATAAAACCGACGATGCTATGTATAAAGCATCGTCAACCAAATACAAACAATACAACGTCAGAACTAAACTGGAAATGCCTGTAACCGATTGGTTGAAAACAGGTGTTGAGCTGGCCGGTTTCTTAACCGACCGCCGCTATCCTTACAAAAGTGCCGATGCCATTGTAGGCCAGTCAACCCGATTGGTTCCTACCAACTGGTCGTATTGGCCAACTGCCGAAGGCCGCTATCCTGGTCCCGATATTGAGTATGGCGATAACCCGGTTGAAACTTCTACTTTAAGTGCCGGGGTAAACGACCAGAAAACTTACCGCCTGTTAAGCACATTTACTGCAACTATCACAGTGCCTTTTGTTAAAGGATTATCTTTAGGCGGAAGTTATAACTATGACATTACCAATTACTACAACAAACAATTCTATCAACCCTGGACGTTGTACTATCCAAACTGGAGCCAGGCCACCCGCAATTCCGAAGGATTTATTACCGATATGCCTTTAACCCCAACACTGAGAGGCTTGTCGTCGCCCGAAAACACCGAAAGGTATAACCGCACCATCAACCAAACAACGATGGTCAATGCCAATTACCTCCGGAAATTTGGAAATCATAACATTTCGTTGTTTGCCGGTTACGAACAATACACAAGCGATTACAATTATTTCCAGGCTTACCGTAAATACTACATTTCGTCGATTATACAAACCATGAATGCCGGCAATGCCAAAGATCAGAATATCGAAGGAACAGCCACCATTTATGCCCGTAAATCGTATATCGGTCGTGCTAGCTACGATTATAAAGGCAAATACCTTGCTGAATTCGTGTTCCGTGCTGACGGTTCGCTCAAATTCCCAACCTCCGACCGTTGGGGATATTTCCCTGCAATTATGGTGGGGTGGCGTGCTTCCGAAGAAGATTTCTGGAAAACCAATTTGTCGTTTGTTAACTATTTTAAATTGAGGGGATCTTATGGCCAGATGGGTAACGACCCTGGAAATTCGTTCCAATTTATGGATAAATATGGTATCGGTACCGGGATGACTTTTGGTAATGGCGGTGCTATCCAAACAGTAGTTGGTCCACCAACGGTAGCCAATCCTTACATTACCTGGGAAAGGCAAACTTCATACAACTTGGGGTTTGATTCAAAATTTGCCAACGATCTTTTCAGTCTGAATGCTGAATTCTTTTACCAAAGACGGGATCACATCTTGGTAACCAAAGATGCTTCGGTTCCAAACTTTACGGGTTTGGTGCTGCCACAGCAAAATATTGGCGTTGTTGATAACCGTGGGTTTGAACTTGAAGCTGGTTACCATAAAGTCGTCAACAAAGATTTACGCGTTGACGTAAGTGCCAATTTCAGCTATAACCATAACGAAGTAGTTTCTATGGACGAACCTGCAAAAGTAGTTCCATGGCAAACGCTTACCGGCCATTCGTTTGGTGCTTGGTTGATGTATGATGCCATTGGCATTTACAAAGATGCTGCTCAGGTTGCTGCCACCCCACACCTTGTTGGAGCAAAAGCTGGAGACGTAATTTTCAGGGATGTATCGGGAGACGGAACAATCGACAGTAAAGACAAGATTTTATATGACAAGGTTGATGCCCCCGAAACATTCTATGGTGCTTCTTTTAATGTAAATTATAAAGCATTTTCATTGTTGGTGCAGATTCAGGGAACCGGTAAATTCCTAAAAGACAATCAATACGACAATCGCCGTGGTGAAGCCGGTAACTATTACCAATGGCAGTTTAACAACCGCTGGACACCAACCAACACGGTAACCAATATCGCCAGGGCATACAACCGCGACGACCTTTACTGGTCAAAAGATGTTAATATGAACGATTACTGGCTTGACAACACAGCTTATTGCCGCCTGAAAAACGTGGTATTAAACTATTCCATTCCTACCAGGTATTACCAAAAGATTGGTTTGGCTAAAGCAAGTATTTATGTTTCAGGCAATAACCTTGCCTTACTGTGGAGTGCCACCAAAAAATGGGATCCGGAAACCAACAATGCCGGGATGTATCCTACGATGAGAACAATCGCCATTGGTGCTAATATTACATTTTAATCAACACTTTAACTTACAAATAGTTAGAATATGAAAAAAATATTTTTAAATATATCAGCAATAGGACTTCTTCTAATTGCCGGAGCTTGTACCGATGTTCTGGACAAGCAAGCAGTTGATACATTCAACGAACAACTTGTTTTTTCTGATGTCAATGTAGTGAATGCATACCTGGGCAAAGTTTACGACCGAATGGGCGGAGACACCGATAACGGAATTTTGGGAGCTCGCGAAGACCTTTTGTCTTCGGGAACTGACCAGTTACTTTGCATTCACCGTCCGGCAAACTATGTCATGCTTAAAGGGACAATGACTCCCGATAATCTTAGGTTTTTTGAAGATAACGGTTTAGGCGGTTATTTACGCTGGGGTAACCTTTACAAGAATATTCAGGATGTAAACCGAATCCTTACCGACATTGATGCCGTGCCTACAACAACTACAACTCAGGCAGCACTGAAAAAACAGATGAAAGGCGAAGCTTATTTTATCAGGGCTTACGATTATACCACGCTTTTGGAAGTATACGGCGGAGCTGTACTTAAAGACGCCAAATATAAACTGGAGGACGACTTTACAACGTTAAAAAGGGCAACGATTAAGGAAACGCTTGACTTTATCTTAAAAGACATTGCAAGAGCTATCGATAATTTGCCAGCAACAGTTGAACAGGGACGTGCCAACAAGGGTGCCTGCGGTGCATTAAAATCTAGGGTTTTGCTTTTCTGTGCCAGTAAATTAACAAATGGTGGTTGGACAGAACAAGCATCCAATACGTTGATTTCATTTCCAGCTGGAAGCCAAACATCTCTTTTAACACAAGCCCGCGACGCTGCCAAGGAAGTGATAGATGGCAAATACGGAACCTACTCTTTGGTGGGAACAATTTCCGACCCTCCGGCAAACTTAACAGCCGCTCAGGTACAGGCTTATGCCGATAATTATGCTGCTATTTTCAACCAAAAATCGGATTGGAACAGCGAAACCATCTGGGGCATCCAATTTCCACTCACTGGTGGCAATACAAACAATGCAAACATTTGGTACGGACCCAATGGATACCATAACTGGGGCAACAACGACCCGACCGAACAGGCTGTACGGAAGTTTGAAATGTCTGATGGATCGAAATTTCAATGGGACAAATACAACCCTGGCGACATGGATGTGCGAACCGCAACTGCTGCCGAACTGGCTGCCGACCCCAATCGCAACCCTTACAATGGTCGTGAACCACGTTTCTATGCCTGTGTGCTTTATGATGGAGCTCCATGGCAAGCTCGCCCTTCGGATGCCGCAGGTCTGGAACCTGAAAATAAGGTACAAACCGGTTACTACTTTCATAATGTTGGCGATGCAGTACCATGGAAAAATGGTATTGATACACGTCAGGGATTGATTGAAGCATGGAACGGACAAAAGACCGGCTATAACATCCGGAAATTACTGGATCCAACTACCGCAGGTCAGTATTACAAAAACACCAATACCTGGGTTGAATTCCGCTATGCAGAAATTTTAATGAATTATGCCGAAGCTTGTATTGAACTGGGTGGTGCTGATTTGCAAAAAGGTATTGATGCCATGAATATGGTTAGAAATCGTGCCGGATTACCTGACAGGGTTACTGCCGATCAGGCTACTGCTCGTCAGTATGTTCGTGATGAAAGAAACATAGAGTTTTTCGCTGAAGGCCATCGTTTCTATGATATGCGCCGATGGATGATTTGTGAACAGGTGATTGAAAACATTTATGGTACAAGAATTGAACATTACGATAATGGATACACCATATGGAAAGCGAACAAAGCTGACCTGGAAGATGCCAGAGAGTTTAAAGATAAGAAATACTATTGGGTTCCAATTATCCGTGACGAAATGAACAAAGCGCCACAACTACAGCAAAACCCTGGTTATAATTAATCAATTCTGTATATAAATCTAATACAAACGGCTGCCCTTTGGGGTGGCCGTTTTTTGCATCTATCCGATTAATCAACTATTTTCGTTTCACAAATACCAAAAGAACCACTTTCTAATGAACCGAACTCTGATATTTACAATTGTTGCACTGTGTTGTCTGTATTCCTGTAATTCTCCTGAAATGAAAGTTGACCTTATTGTAACGAATGCTAAGATTTATACCATCGATAATTCATTTTCCACGGCCGAAAGTTTTGCGGTGAAAGACGGTAAGTTCATCGCTGTTGGCACCAATGCCGATATTGCTGCCAAATATGTTTCGGATCAGGTAGTAGACTGTAAAGGAAACGCAGTTTATCCGGGGTTTAACGATGCACATTGCCATTTTTACGGATACGGAATGGATCTGATGCAGTATGCCGATTTAGCAGGATTGACTAATCAGGAAAGTGTTTACCAAAAGCTTCAGGAATACCATGAACGGACAGGCAGTAAATGGATACTTGGCCGTGGCTGGGATCAAAATTTATGGCCCGAAAAATCATTTCCAGACAACAAGCAGTTAAACGAACTGTTTCCCGATATTCCGGTTTATCTCGTTCGTGTTGACGGCCATGCAGCCTGGTGCAACGATAAAGCTCTTGAACTGGCCGGAATCACTGCAAAAACGAACATTTCCGGGGGAGAGGTATTAATGAAAAATGGCCATCCGACCGGAATTCTGATCGACAATGCCAAAGAATTGGTATTTAACCTGATTCCTGCACCATCGGTTGAATTGAAAACAAAAGCTTTGCTTGAAGCACAGAAAAATTGTTTCACGGTGGGACTGACTTCAGTTACTGATTGCGGGCTTTCAAAAGAAGTTATCTTGCTGATGGATTCGTTGCAAAAGAAAGGTAAACTTCGGATGCGGATCAATGCAATGATGGAGCCAAGCAATGAAAATCTGGATTGTTTTCTGAAAAGCAGACCATATATTACCGATCGCCTACAAGTAAATACCATCAAACTATATGCTGATGGAGCTTTAGGTTCGCGGGGAGCTTACTTGCTGGATGATTATTCGGATGACCCGGGAAACCGCGGCTTACTTATGGACAAATCATCGTATTACGAAGACATTTGTCAGAAAGCATATGCTGCCGGATTTCAGGTGGCCACCCATTGCATTGGCGATGGCGCCAACCGGTTTATACTGAATATTTACGCCAAATTCCTGAAATCGAAGAACGATCGTCGCTGGCGAATTGAACATGTGCAGGTTGTGCATCCTGATGATATGGCATTATTTGGAAAATTCGCTGTGATTCCTTCCGTTCAGGCGACTCACGCTACTTCTGATATGTTTTGGGCCGATGAGCGTTTAGGAAATGAACGTATTAAAACGGCATATGTCTATCAACAATTACTTGCGCAGAATGGGTGGCTTCCGAACGGTACCGACTTTCCGATTGAAGACATCAGCCCAATAAAAACTTTTTTTGCCTCGGTTTGCCGGACGAATTCAGAAGGACTGCCAGCTGGTGGGTTCCAGATGGAAAATGCCCTGACACGTGAGCAAGCTATACGATCAATAACAATCTGGGCCGCCAAAGCCGGGTTTGAAGAAGCCAATAAAGGAAGTATTGAAATAGGAAAATCGGCTGACTTTGTTGTTCTCGACACCGACTTAATGAATTGTCCGACAAAAGCAATCCTTCCGACAAAGGTGCTTAAAACAGTTTTGGGAGGCGAAGTTGTATTTGATTCGGAAATAAATCAGGAAAAAATCCATCAGTAATTTCATCGTTATTTGCGAGTACTTTCCCATTCAGCCCAATTGATTGAAGCAAAGAAGCTACGAAGCATTCCATCAAACAAACGAATAGCCTGAATCCGGGTGCTGGCCGAATTGATTTCCTGAGTTTCAACGGCAACCTTTTTTACTCGCTGATCGATAAAAGAATTGAACTCATTCAATGTCAGCGTATAATCAGCGACAGCTTTTTCTTTGGCAATCAGTTCAAATTTTTCAGGAATGCGGATACTATCCACATTTAAAGCTGGTATATACTGTGTCAGGTGTTCGAAAGTTTTCTCAGGTAGCTTAGCTTGCCAGTCGGTATAACTACCGATTAGCTTTACAAGTTCATCTTTGCTTCCAAAGACAGGCTGCTCCGGGAGTTTCCCAAGTTGCAGTTTTTGTTCATTTAAGAAGGGTTCCAGAGTCGACCAACTGGTTTTAATGGAAGAAAATAAGCTGATATCGCTGTATGGATGATCGCTGGGAAGTCCCTTAAAAAGTACTTTTATCTGGCAAGAAGGATTACTGGCCTTTAATTCGTCGATTTTTGATTTAAGATCATTCGTAGCAGCCTGAAGGTTTCGGATAGATTGCTGAACGGCAGAAAATTTAAGCTGATTTAAATCTTTTTCAATGCTGTCGCAAGCTGATTGTACCGAGATTAATTTTTCCTGAACCAGTTCGTTTTTTATACCGCTTACTTTAATATTTTGCGATAAAAACCAATCATCTGAAGCACCTGCTACTTTAAAATAGGTTGAAGCTTCAGCGATGTTCACTTCCTGCCTTGTTGAGTCGTTCTCGTTAAATTGCCAGGTTGCCTTGATCGTTACTTTAACAAAAGATTGTGAGAATTTTTCATTGGCAATGATAAGTTCGGCTGTTTTTTGATTTTCGGAGGCAACAATTTTAATGAAATCATCAGTCGAAAACTGAGCGTTTTCGTTTAAAAGTTTCCATTCAGCTTTTTTATCGTTGAGCATATAGGTTAGGCCATTATCGCCTCTCGAAAGTATCTGGGCTTTACCTGCAATGTCAGCATAGGCATCCGGAAATTTGCAAAAATCTCTGCGCCCACCCTCCATCTCAACTTCTAATTTCAATTTCTGGCCACGG
>Ga0302296_1001771_pt1 | contig 15017 bp, 13 predicted proteins | sample III_Fen_N3_1_FD_194546 | JGI IMG/M metagenome (GOLD analysis project Ga0302296, IMG submission 194546) | Peat permafrost microbial communities from Stordalen Mire near Abisko, Sweden - III_Fen_N3_1 | ecosystem: Environmental > Terrestrial > Soil > Wetlands > Permafrost | place: Sweden: Abisko... | reverse complement strand
AATGGTCGACCATTTACTATGTCCTGACATATGAATTTTTATAAAAGTATACTACAATAAATTTTACCTGACGTGCCTATTTCAATTCTTAAGGCTTTTAAAACAATCTCTAAATTCGTTGTCCTCCTGAATCCGTTAAAACCAACTGACAATTTTGTTCCGTCACTTTGTAAACTTCCAGGTGTGGCATTTTGATGATTTGGAGGATTGTAAATTAAGGGACTAAAGTTATACAATTTGCTGTGTATTCAAGGCGCTATGTTTTTTGGATAACAAAAAAGCTTTCCTTCACAATTGAAATGATGGAATAATTGAATTGAAGACATCCTCAATGAAATTAATGTATTCAAATTATTTTTCCTGAAAACTAACTTGAAATCCATTATTAAACTTGAAAAATCCTGTAGTTTTTATAGAACCATTGTCAAAAGTAAATGGTCGTGTTTGACCCTTTAGAACCAACTGTGCAACCTGACTTTCAGTCAATGTTTTGCCATGAAGCTCAAATGGAATTCGCAGTTTGCAGCCACCTCTGAAATTGGCACAACCCCATGCCGTGCTGCCTTTTACGATTTCGCCAACCTTACATGATGGGCAAACTAGTTTTTCAGGCTCCGCTTCGGCAAAACTTATTTTAAAGTCTGAAGTCAATTCCAGAAAGCCATCCACCGAATCGTTATCCTGTTTAAATCCTTTGATCAATGTGGTTTTTCCTTTTTCGGCCAATCGTTTAATTTGAGTGTCTGTGAGTTTTTTACCCATAAACTCAAATGGAATCACAAATCGACAACCATCCTTCCATGCGGAGCATCCCCACGCATTTTTGCCTTTTTTCATTGTACCTTTTTTGCAGGCCGGACAGGTGGTTTCCAGAGGTTCGACTGGTGCAGTTTTTTCTTTTTTCTCCGGAACAATTGGTTCTTCGGGTGCCATCGCAATTTCCTTTCGTGGCGAATGTTTCACCTGATCGACCACCTCCGTTACCATTTGCTTCATCTCGTCCATAAAGAGCGAAACATCGTATTGACCAAGTTCAATCTGGCGAAGCTTCTTTTCCCATTGGCCGGTGAGTTCAGCCGATTTTAATAAATCATTTTCAATTACATCAATAAGGTCAATTCCGGTTGGTGTGGCGACAAGACGTTTGCCTTCCTTCTTTACATATTTCCTCCGGAAGAGCGTTTCAATAATGTTGGCGCGAGTCGAAGGTCGGCCAATGCCATTGTCTTTCATCAATTCACGAAGTTCTTCATCATCAACGCTTTTCCCAGCCGTTTCCATGGCACGCAGCAAAGTTGCTTCAGTAAGGTATTTGGGCGGTTGGGTAAATTTCTCCAAAAGTCCCGGTTCGTGTGAGCCGTGTTCGCCAGTCACAAAAATGGGAAGGATATTTTCATCATTCTGAACCGTCTTATTTTCGTTCATGTAAACAGCACGCCATCCGGGTTCCAGAATTTGCTTGCCGGTTGCCTTAAAATCGTGCGATCCAACTTTGACTTCAACGGTTGTATTGGCCACTTTACAATCGGGATAAAACACCGAAATAAATCGTTTGGCTACCATATCGAATACCTGTTTCTCAGTCTGGTTCAGATCGGCCCGAAACTGACCTGTTGGTATAATGGCATGGTGATCAGTTATCTTTTTATCGTCGAAAACCTTGGTCGATTTTCGGATTTTCTTCTCCTGAAGTAGCGGGGCTGTCAGCGTTTCGTAACCTTTCAGGTTTTTCAGGATACCTGAAACCTTGGGGTAAATGTCGTCAGAAAGATAGGTCGTATCAACGCGCGGATAAGTGGTCAATTTCTTCTCATATAGCGACTGAATGGTGCGCAGCGTATCTTCGGCGCCCATGTTGAATTTGCGGTTGCAATCCACTTGCAATGAAGTCAGGTCGAACAAACGTAATGGTTGCTCAATGCTTTTTTTGGTTTCAATCTTGCCAATTTCCAGTTCGAAGTGACTAATTTCTTCCAGAACCTGAGCTGCATCTTCCCGGTTCTGAAACCGTCCGGAAGCTGCGGAAAAAGTCGCCTCGCGATAAATGGTCTTGATCTCGAAATAGGGTTCAGACTTGAAAGCATCAATTTCTTTCTGACGATTTACAATGATGGCGAGGGTAGGGGTTTGCACTCGTCCAATTGACAATACCTGTCGATTCTGTCCGTATTTGAGCGTGTATAAACGAGTAGCATTCATTCCTAACAGCCAGTCGCCGATGGCACGGGCGCTTCCTGCGGCATAAAGATTATCAAACTTTTTGCCGTCCTGTAATTTCTGAAAACCTTCTCGAATTGCTTCTTCCGTCAGCGAGGAAATCCACAGCCGTTTGACTGGCGCCGTGCATTTGGCTTTCGACATCACCCAACGCTGAATCAGTTCTCCTTCCTGGCCGGCATCACCACAGTTAATCACTTCTTCGGCCTCGGACATTAATTTTTCAATAGTTGCAAATTGCTTTTTTACACCATCGTCTTCAATCAGTTTGATGCCAAATTTCTGAGGAATCATGGGAAGCGACCGTAGATTCCACGATTTCCATTGCTCAGTATAATCGTTGGGTTCTTTGAGGGTACACAAATGCCCGAATGTCCATGTTACCTGGTATCCGTTTCCTTCAAAATAACCGTCGCGACGGGTTTTGGCGCCGATAATCTGAGCCAGTTCTTTCGCAACGCTTGGTTTTTCAGCAATACAAACTTTCATTCTTGTGAGTTCCGTGTTACGAGTTCCGTGTTTGTTTTGGTTTTACAGGAACCCAAATTTCTTCTTCCGAATCGGGGCTGTTGCCGCGGTATTTTTCGCCCATCAACGCAAAATGAGGGCGATTATCCACTGCATATTCCGACGAAGGAATCCATGTTTCGAAAATATACTGAAAAAAAGAAAGTGCTGCATTGGCTGGGCCTTTGTAGTCAAAAACTGCATACAATCCTTCAGAAATGACCAAAGTTTCCATTCCTTTTGGAGGTTTATTAAACTCCAGAACCTCTACTGCCGCCCATTTGTCAAATTCTATTTCAGGAGAAAACCAGTCGAAATATTTTTCTGAATCGAATACCTGAACAGAGTATAAAAACTTGTTGGCAGCCTCAGTAATTTCATTTCGCTCTGGCATAAACAATTGCCAAAGCTCAACGGTACGGTCGTTGATTGCCGACATCCGCAACTTGAGCCCAATCAGCTTTTTGGATGGTATGCTAATGATTCGTGGTTGCATATTTGAGCGGTTTAGTCAACAGGTGACTATCCAATTTCTTTATAACTTATTTAATCTGATTCCATCCTCTTCCAGAGAAATGAATCGTTTTTTATAAAGTGCACCAATCGCAGCTTTGAAATTTTTCTTGCTGATTTTGAAGGTTTTGTAGATTTCTTCAGGAGAACTTTTGTCGGTTAAAGGCAAAAATCCATTGTTCTTCTGAAGTTCACCGATAATACGATCGACAAAAGTGGTGATTTTTTCGTATCCGATTTTTTCCAGGCGAAGGTCAATTTTGCCATCGGTACGTATTTTCTTGATGTATCCCTGAACTCTGTCGCCTGGATTTAAAGGCTGGAAGACCTCGTTTTTATACAGAATTCCGAAGTGGCTGTTATCGATAATGGCATTATATCCCAGGTCGGTTTCATTCACAATGATGAGGTCAACTTCCTCGTCATTGTCGTAATCAACCGGAATATTATCGAGGTATTGCTCAATTTTCGATGAAGCGGCTATTCGTTTGGTATTGGTATCGAGATAAACAAAGACCAGATACTTTTTGCCTTCTTCCATGGGTTGACGTTGCTCGCGGAATGGAACGAACAAATCTTTGGGCAATCCCCAGTTCAGAAATGCACCGACTTGTGTCACGGAAACGACTTCCAATAAAGCAAATTCATCGACCATTGCCAGCGGTTTTTCGGTCGTTGCCACCAACCGGTCTTCCGAATCAAGATAAATAAAGGCCTCGATCGTATCTTCTGGCTGAGTTCCTTCGGGAACATAGCGTTTAGGCATCAGAATTTCGCCCAGATCGCCGCCATCAAGGTAAATACCAAAATCTACCTCTTTAACTACATATAAATGATTTATTTTTCCTATTTCAGTCATAATTGTGTTTTGTGTTGTGTGCTTTATTTTGTTTGTCAGGTCATTAGTCAATTGTCATTGGAAATCTTTATACTTTGCTTTTCTTCTTTCCTAATGACTATTTTCTAATGACTAATCTATTCCCAACCCGAAGCCAAAATATCGGCAATATGGATTGGTTTGATAGGCAAATTGTTTTTTAGAATGTACCCTTCAAGGTTCATGATGCAAGATGATTCGGTCGAGATGATGTATTCGGCTCCGGTTTTCAATGCATTTTCAACCTTTTGCTCAGTCATTGCCGTTGAAATAGCAGTGAACTTTGCAGAGAATGTTCCGCCAAACCCACAGCAGGTTTCGGTATCTTCCATTTCAACCAATTCCAGACCTTTCACTTTCGAAAGCAGTAGGCGTGGTTCCTTGCGGATTCCATATTCGCGCAAAGCTGTACATGCATCATGGTAGCAAACCTTGTGCGGAAATTCTGCTCCAAAATCTGTAAATTTGAGGTGATTAACCAAATAATCGGTCAATTCAAAAATGTTACGATTCAGTCGTTGATAATCTTCGTATTCAGGTTGTCCGTTTTTAAATAAATCGGGATAATAATTCTTAACAAATCCGGTACACGAAGCCGACGGACTGACAATGTGCCTCTCGTTCGGAAAATCAAGGATGAATTTCTTTGCAAGTGTTTTGGTTTCGTCCCAGTAGCCGCTGTTAAATGCCGGCTGTCCGCAACAAGTTTGTTCCGGATTGTAATTTACATCCAGACCGGCTTTCCGGAGCAATTTCACCGTATTAAACGCTGTATCAGGATAAATCTGATCGATAAAACAGGGTATAAAAAGATCAACAGTCATATCTGTTTGAATTTGGGTTCAATTTACCAAAGACTTTCCGTAAAACAAAAAAGCCGCCCGAAAGAGCAGCTTTTGCACGGGAGGAGCGACTCGAACGCCCGACACCTGGTTTTGGAGACCAGTGCTCTACCAACTGAGCTACACCCGTATCATTTTGCGATGGCAAATATAGTAATTACTTTTTTACAACCTAGAGAAAAATTCAGGCTGAAACTGAAAAATCTGAATGAAAACAGATGCTTTGGTCGCCAAATTGAGCCGACTTTTTCATAATCAACCGGATAAAGAGATTTCTGTTTCCTGGAAATTTGCGCGGTAAATGATCTTACATCAAAAAATGCCATCCGGAGAGTTCCAAATGGCATTTGAAGTACGAATTAGTTCAAATAATGAATGACTATCGGATTCTGATTTCTTTGGTTTTGTCGCCAATGGTTAGTGTTGCTTTATTGTCGCAGGTGCCATCTCCGTAATTAATGCTCCAGCTACGATTGTCGCTCGTTGTTACCGAAACAGTGCCGCTAACAATATGGTGGCAAGCAACTTTGAATATAAGAGGATCTTGAGCTGTAATAGTTTTATTTATTTTAACTCCTGAAACCCTTGTAAATTCAACAGTTCCCCATGTTACGATCTGATTATCTAAAGGATTAAGTAAAGTGTTTCGTTGATACTGGCGAGTTAAGTTGGCTACCCTTGTTGCCTTTCCTTCTCCGTCAGGGAAAGTTATAGTTATATTCTCCATGATTGTTGCAGTACGGATATTGTTTTCCTGATCCTTTGTGATTGTTTTAGTTACACTTCCTTCAATCTTTTTACCGTCAACAAAGTAATTGTCGAACGATTTGTCTCTCACCGAAGGGAAAGTGTTGAATGAAGTGGAAGTTACAATGATTTTTCCTGAACGGGTTTTCCCGTCTTTTCCAACGCAGGTTGTTCCAAAATCGATAGTAAGAATCTGTGGAGTAGCGGTTTTATTAACCGTGATTACCGGACAATCAGTGAGGTAAGCTGGACTTTCGATGGAGGCCGATTTGAGTAAACTAAAATTTGAATCCACTGCTTCATCTACTAATAAATCAACATCAGCAAGGGTTTCTTCTGTTTGTGTTTCCTGTTGGCTCAAAGTCGTTTCGTCAATTGAAGTGGTAGTTTCATCTTTTTGACATGAATTCAACCCAATAAACATCAGGCTAATAGCGATAAGAATTGATAATTGTTTCATAGTATAAAATTTATAATTGATTGATATATCCATAAGAAGCTAGTTGTGTATAAAAGTTAAATTTGAATGTGATTTTTTTTTTTGAATGAAATATTTCGCCTTGTAATTTAACTTTCGACAATTTTATACATCCAAAGCATAAACCGGTCATTCCAGAATCTGATCAATGAGCGAAACGTCTGATGAATATTTGTTATCTCTGATCAAAAATCCGACATCGAAAGATAAAGGTTTTTTACAATTGATGGATGCTTACAAACGTCCTTTGTATTGGCATATCCGAAGATTGGTAGTGTCGCACGAGGATGCAGAGGATATTTTGCAGGAGACATTTATTAATGTTTATCGTTTTGCTGATTCATTTAAAGGCGATAGCCGGATTTTTACCTGGTTGTATCGCATTGCCACCAACGAGTGTACCAAACATTTCAGGAAAAATAAAAACTGGCTGAAGAATGCGGAGTTAATTACTGATCAGATTATAGGAGACCTTTCCGGAAACGATTCCGAAAATAGTGAAGAAATGCTGGTTAAGTTTCAACAAGCGATTCTGAAACTTCCGGAAAAACAAAGAATGGTTTTTAATCTGCGTTATTACGATGAACTGAGCTACGAAGAGATTGGACAGATTCTGAATTCTTCGGTAAATACGCTGAAAACGAATTATCATTATGCATCTGAAAAGATCAAACAATACCTGATTGACCATGCATAATCAAACAAATTGAAATAAGTAAAAAGCATAGAGATATGAAGCCAACAGATGAATTTCGGAATTTTGGTAAGAAGTTGCCTTATCGGGAACCGAGCGGATTTTTTGACCAGTTTTCTGAAAAAACGCTTCAGAAAGCTAAACAAAGGGAGCAAAGTCGCGGAAAGATGGTGGTTTTATGGCGAACAATTGCTGTGGCGGCCTCATTGTCGGCATTAATATTACTTGGCTATTATAGATTTGAGCCTGAAAAGCCTGTGATTAATCCGATTGCTAACGAACAACAGCCTGTTCAACAACAAATGAATCAGAACCTGGAGGTCGAAAAACAACCGGAAGTGGCGGAAATGAAGAAAATTATACCAGAACAGGTGCCTGAAAAAATTATAGGAGAAGGAAATGACCATGAAGAAATTACTGATGTTTTGGCTGACTTATCGGATGAAGAATTGCTGCAATTGGCAGCCTTGTATAAGGCTGATGTCTTTATAAGCGAATCAGATCAATAATTTGTAAAATCAAATACAATGAAAACGATATTATCAACCGTGCTTTTTGTCGTAACCTTACTGTTCTGTTTAAATGCTGAGTCGCAAAATCAGCAACGATTTCCATTACTTCAGGAACGGATGACACAAGCCAAGTTGCGCGAAATAAAGATTAGCCTGAAACTCGATCAGGCCAAATTTGAAGCATTTCGTCCAATTTATCTGAAATATGAGCGTGAAATTTCGGGTCTTAATTTTCGGAATCTGACAAGATTTACCAAAATTGACGCCGATAGTTTAACAACAGAAGAAGCAGATCAGTTGATTGTGAATCAACTTGAAACCGCAAGGAAGTTAATTTCTATTCGCGAAAAGTATTATAAGGAATTTCGCACTGTAATTGCTCCACAGCAGATCATCAAACTTTATCAAACCGAGGCCGAATTACGCAAAAAAGTAATGCAGGAAATGAGACGAAGAATGATGAACCGGTGATCACTTTCGGAAAACAAAAAAAAAGCAAATACCTCATCCGAAGTATTTGCTTTTCAGTTATACATACTTTGCGGAATCTTATTCCAGATAAGTATAGCCGTACAAACCAGAACGGTAATTCGATAAAAATTCTTTTCCTTCTTCAGCAGTAATAATTCCGGATTTTACCGACGAAGTTACCCAAGTTTCAACTGTGCGCACTAACTTTTTTGCATTGTACTGAACGTAGTCGAGCACTTCTGCAACTGTTTCACCATCAATAATCTGGTCAATGCTATATCCTTTGCTGTCGACCGAAATGTGCACGGCATTGGTATCGCCAAACAGGTTATGTAAATCGCCTAAAATTTCCTGATAAGCACCTACTAAAAATACACCCATGTAATAGGGCTCTTTCGATTTTAAGGCATGAACCGGCAAATAATAGGAGAAATTTCGGGTTGAAATAAAATTGTCAATTTTTCCATCCGAGTCGCAAGTAATGTCCTGAATGGTTGCCGAACGCTCCGGTTTTTCATCCAATCGCTGAATGGGCATAATTGGGAAAATCTGATCGATGGCCCATGAATCGGGTAATGACTGGAACAATGAAAAGTTGCAGAAATATTTATCAGATAACAATTTCGGTAAGTAAAGTAATTCTTCAGGAATGTGTTTCAATTCGCCTGTCATCTGATGAATTTCCTTGGTGATTGACCAGAATAAACGCTCCATCTGTGCTCGGGTTTTCAGGTCGAGGTGCCCTAAGCTGAACAAGTCGAGCGCTTCTTCGCGGATTTGCTGCGCATCGTGCCAGGTCTCGAGCATTTTCGACTGGTTGAGTTGTTCCCACAACAAAAACAATTCGCGAACCAGTTCATGATCACCTTCTTTCGATTCTTCCTCCTCGCCCATGGTAGGCAGGGTCGAAGTTTCGAGCACTTCGAAAATCAGAACTGAATGGTGCGCGGTTAGCGATCGTCCTGATTCAGTAATTATATTTGGATGTGGAATGTTGTTTTTGTCACTGGCATCAACCATAGTTGCAATAGCATCGTTCACATATTCCTGAATGCTGTAATTCACGCTGCTTTCGCTGCTCGACGAGCGGGTTCCGTCGTAATCGACGCCTAAACCACCACCGATATCTACAAATTCAACATTAAATCCTTTCAGGTAAAGCTGCACATAAAATTGAGAAGCTTCACGCATGGCTAATTTGATGCGGCGTATTTTGGTAACCTGACTTCCGATGTGAAAATGCACCAGTTTCAGGCAATCCTGCATTTCTTTTTTATCAAGGATATCCAGGGCTTCGAGCAATTCACTAGAAGTTAATCCGAACTTACTGGCATCACCACCTGAGTCTTCCCATTTGCCGCTTCCGGAGCTGGCCAATTTGATACGAATACCAAGATTTGGCCTGACTTTCAGACGATTGGCAGTCTTGATGATCAGTTTCAGTTCATTAAGTTTCTCGACCACCAGGTAAATGCGACGTCCCATTTTCTGAGCCAGTAATGCCAGCTCGATGTAACTTTCGTCTTTATAACCATTACAAATGATTAGCGAATCATTGTCGGTATTGATGGCGATTACAGCGTGCAATTCTGGTTTTGATCCAGCTTCCAGACCAATGTTGAATTTTTTGCCGTGACCCACAATTTCCTCGACTACCGGTCGCATTTGGTTGACCTTGATCGGGTATATGATAAAATTTTGAGCTTTGTAATCGTACTCTTCGGCAGCTACCTTAAAGCAACTTGCCATTTTTTCAATCCGGTTGTCCAGAATGTCGGGGAAACGCAGCAGCATGGGGGCCGAAACGTCGCGAAGCTGAAGTTCTTCAACCAATTCGTGCAGGTCAACCTGTATTCCGTCTTTCTTCGGAGTTACAGTTGCATGACCTTTTTCGTTGATGGAAAAAAAGTTGATACCCCACCCATTGATGTTGTAGAGTTCAGCTGAGTCTTCGATGCGCCATTTTCTCATTAAGGAAAAGTTAATTGTTTGTTTATACTCATTTTATTTGCCTAAAAAAGACAATTTACTCCTGATTTTGCCTGAAAAAACTGAATTTGAAAATTTGAAATAAAGGGGCAGGTTTTGTTCGCCAGAATGTTGAGATAACAAGAATTATCAAAACCTGCTATAAACCGCGCCAGTTCTAATCGTCCAAAGGTTTTTCAAACGCGGTAAATGTAATAAAATATTGAAAGTGATTTTGTTTTTTTTGTGCGTTGGGCAAAGGTTGAAAAATTGTCAGTTTTAAATTCTTTTTTCCCTCTTCTTTATTCTATTTTTCCTGATTTCTAAAACATCTGCATGCTGTACAAAAGCTTGTAACGACCATCAAGTTTAATGAGTTCATCATGTGTTCCACGTTCGATGATTTCTCCTTCATGGAATACGCAAATCAGATCGGCATTTCTCACTGTTGATAATCGATGTGCAATAACCACGGAGGTCCGGTTTTTCATGAGGTTTTCAAGCGCATCCTGAACCAGGCGTTCCGATTCGGTGTCGAGCGCCGAGGTGGCTTCATCCAAAATCAGCACTGGAGGATTTTTCAGAATTGCACGGGCAATGCTCAAACGCTGGCGCTGCCCACCTGAAAGTTTACTTCCACGGTCACCAATCACCGTATCGTAACCATGTTCGGTTTCGATAATAAAGTCGTGGGCGTTGGCAACTTTGGCGGCGGCAATTACTTCTGGCATTGAAGCATTATCAACACCAAAAGCGATATTGTTGTAAATAGAATCATTAAACAAAATTGCTTCCTGATTCACATTTCCCATCAGATCGCGCAAATCGTGTAATTTGAGATCACGGAGATCAACGCCGTCAATCAGAATCTGTCCTTCATTCACATCATAGAAACGAGGAAGTAAGTCAACAAAAGTCGTTTTTCCACTTCCGGATTGACCCACCAAAGCGATGGTTTTTCCTTTTGGAATCGTTAGCGATACGTTATTCAGAACGATTTTATCTTCATAGCCAAAAGTAACATTCCGGTATTCGATGGAATCTTTTAACGTGCTAACCGATTTTGCATCCGGAGCTTGTGGAATCGTCACATCAGCCATTAGGATTTTATCGATCCGGTCCATCGAAGCCAGTCCTTTCTGAATGGAATAAAGAGCGGTTGAGAATGCTTTAGCCGGATTGATGATCTGATAGAAAATACCAAGGTAGATAAGAAATGCAGGTCCGGAGAGTTCGCTGTTTTTTTCTAAGATCAAGGTGCCCCCGTACCATACCACAATGATAATTACGATTGTTCCCAATAGTTCGCTTAAGGGAGATGCCAGTTCGCGACGGCGCATCAGGCGGTTCATGATATGGCGGTAATCGTGTAATTCGGAATTGAATCGGGCATTCATCTTCTTTTCGGCATTGAAAGCTTTGATGATGCGGAGTCCGCCAAGCGTTTCTTCAACGACGGTAAGTATCTCACCCATTTTGTCCTGACCTTGCCGGGAGACTTTTTTTAGCGATTTACCCACTCGTCCAATGATAAATCCGGCTACCGGAAGAACCATGAATATGAAGAGGGTCATTTGCGGACTCATTACCAGCATTGAAACAAGCAAAACAACGATAATGATGGGATTTTTTAGGAACATATCGAGCGAGGACATGATGGAATTCTCCACTTCGGTTACGTCGCCTGTAATTCGTGAAATGATGTCCCCTTTTCGTTCTTCGGAGAAAAACGGAAGTGCCAGTTTCAGAATTTTACTGAAGATCTGTTCCCTGATGTCCTTCACCACGCCATTGCGAATGTAAACGGCTTCGTATGCGCCCAGATAATAAAACCCGACCTTCAGCAGGGTGGCTAAAATGACAAAAAGGCCAACAAATAAAAGAGTCAGACCGACACCATGAGCATCTTTAAAGATGGTGACGTAATAATATAAATTGTTGTATAAAGCATCCTTGGTCATCTCCCAAGGCACCAGATTATAAATGTCCTTACCTGTACCGAACATGATTTCCAGGATCGGGAACATCAACGTCATTGAAAAGACCGTGAACAATGCAGAAAGCAAATTAAACAGGAAATTAAGAAGTAATTGCTTTTTGTAGGGCGGAATAAATCGCTTTAAAATGATAAAAAAATCCTTCATTGAATGGTGTAATGATCAGTAGAACTAACTGTATCTAAAACTTTAAATTTGAGCTGTTTATTGTTTGACTAAAAAATTCCGGTATAATTCTGCGGAGTGATTTTCTTTAATTCGGTTTTCAACACATCTGTAATGTCAAGCGAATCGATGAATTCATGAATCACTTCCTGATCAATCTTTCGGTTTACGCGGGTGAGATTGCGAAGGGCTTCGTAGGGATTTGGATAACCTTCACGACGAAGAATGGTTTGGATGGCTTCGGCAACAACCGGCCAATTTTTTTCCAGATCAGCATTGATGACTTCAGGATTTAGAAGCAATTTGTTCAATCCACGCATGGTTGAGTTGATCGAAATTAATGAATGCGCAAAAGGAACGCCGATATTGCGCAAAACAGTCGAATCGGTGAGATCGCGTTGCAAACGAGAAACCGGCAATTTGGCCGATAGATGCTCAAAAATTGCATTGGCCAGCCCAATATTTCCTTCAGAATTTTCGAAATCGATTGGGTTTACTTTGTGCGGCATTGCCGACGAACCAACTTCTCCGGCTTTGATCCGTTGCTTGAAATATTCCATCGAAACGTAGGTCCACATGTCGCGGTTCAAATCCATAATGATGTTGTTTATGCGCTTCATGGCATCAAAAATGGCAGCATGATTATCGTAATTGGCAATTTGCGTGGTGTATTGAGAACGTTCTAAACCAAGATATTTCTTCAGGAAATGATTGCCAAATGCTTTCCAACTGATTTCAGGATAAGCAATATGATGCGCATTAAAATTGCCAGTAGCTCCACCAAATTTGGCATCGCAAGAAATGTTTTTTAATTGATCCAACTGGCCTTTCAAACGCTCTGAGAATACACGGATTTCCTTGCCGAGATTCGTTGGAGATGCCGGTTGACCGTGTGTCTTGGCCAGCATTGGGATGTTTTTCCACTCGTCAGCCATTTCATCCAGTTTGTCAACTAAATCGTAGATCGACGGGTAATACTCGTTATCCAGCGCATCCTGAATTGACTTTGGAACAGCCGTATTGTTGATATCCTGAGAGGTCAAGCCGAAATGGATAAATTCTTTATAGGCCTGAATACCAAGTTTATCAAATTCTTCCTTCAGGAAATACTCAACAGCTTTTACGTCGTGGTTGGTTACTTTTTCAATGTCTTTAATGCGTTGGGCATCTTCAAGCGAAAAGTTGGATACTATATTTCGGAGTGATTCGAACAGATTTTTATCGAATGCTGCTAATTGCGGTAATGGTAATTCGCATAGCGCGATAAAGTATTCAACTTCAACCAGAACGCGGTATTTGATTAGCGCAAACTCTGAAAAATAAAGCTGAAGATTTTCAACTTTCGAACGGTATCGCCCATCGATAGGCGATATAGCTGTGAGTAAATTTAGTTCCATGATTTTGATTTTTCGAGCCGTAAAGGTAGGAAAATTTGTGATTGGGTAGAAGAGATCGTTTTAATCTCGGGCGGCTCAAACATTTGCAGTGAGCATGCATTAAAAGATAATTCATGCAAACAGGAAATGAATGTCGTTTATTAAGTAAATTTGAACATACCTAATTTGCTCACCATGAAAAAAATACGTTTATTGCTGATTTTAAGTTTATTATTCTCTTTATCTTGTACCAAAACGAATAGCCAAATGATTGATAAAACCACTGTAAAGGAACTTGACCTGAATCGTTATCTTGGAACCTGGTATGAAATTGCTCGTTTCCCGCATTCGTTCGAGAAAAATCTGGTTGGTGTTACAGCCACTTATAGTTTAAGGGATGATGGCAAAATCAAAGTTTTGAATCAAGGTTATAAAAATACGCTGGAAGGCGAACGTTCAGAAGCTGTTGGGAAAGCCAAAATCCCCAATAAACAGGAACAGGGCAAGCTGAAAGTTTCTTTCTTTTGGATATTTTATGCCGATTATTTTGTGCTTGAATTGGACGAAAATTACCAATATGTGATGATTGGCAGCTCTTCTGATAAGTACTTCTGGATTTTATGCCGTACACCAAAAATGGATGATTTAACTTACAACATGCTCCTTGAAAAAGCCCGGAAACGCGGATACAATCTGGATAAATTGTATAAGGTTCCTCAGAAATAAATAAAAAAATCTAGATTTGCCTGCAACTTATTTAACCAGTTAGATGAATCTAAAGATGAAATATTTTAATCGGACCCTTATCTCTTTTCTATTTATTACCTTCTTATTTTCACCAGCAGATGCCCAAACTGACGAAAAGGAAGTAGAAGATCAACCTAAAACAAGACTTGAAATTTCGGTAGAAGGTTTAAGTAATGCAATTTATGCCGGACGAAATTTTGGAATTAACCAATTTGGAATTAACCCCGGAATTACTTTCTGCCACAAATCAGGATTAAATCTTAGTCTGATGAATTATGGAATGTCAAAAAGTATAGGTTTCATTGAAGAGACTGATTTAGGAATCTCTTTTACCAAAAATGTATCATCGAGTTTCAGCGTTACTCCTGGGTACACTCATCTATTTAATTATGCTGACAGTACTAAGATTTTGAATAATATGTTCGATTTAGAAACTGATATGGATTTGAGCTTTGTTTCTCTTAGCAATTCAATCTCAGTTACCACTGGGAGTTCAACAGCTTTTTATGATATGATTTCTGCTTCAAAGTCAATAAGTTTACTTAATCAATCTGATTTTGATTTTTCCATATCTCCAACAATTGCCTGCGAAATGGGATCAAAATTGGCATTGCTAAGTCTTGGGCATGGAAAGAAAGGCTATCGAAAGTCCATAAAGAAAACAACGTTAAAAAGTACGACAAAAGAGAAGTCTGCAAGCGGATTAAAAGCCGCCTCAAAAGTTACTGCTAATTCAAATAATTTTGAACTTTTTTGCTACGACTTAAGTGTCCCAATTTCATTCACTGAAAAAAGTCTGGAATTATCGATAATTCCAAGTTATGCAATACCGGTAAACGTGACTAAAGCAGAATCGACACTAAATGGGAATCCGTTCTATGTTGTTGCAAATGTTACTTATACGAT
>Ga0302296_1001770_pt1 | contig 15036 bp, 5 predicted proteins | sample III_Fen_N3_1_FD_194546 | JGI IMG/M metagenome (GOLD analysis project Ga0302296, IMG submission 194546) | Peat permafrost microbial communities from Stordalen Mire near Abisko, Sweden - III_Fen_N3_1 | ecosystem: Environmental > Terrestrial > Soil > Wetlands > Permafrost | place: Sweden: Abisko... | reverse complement strand
TTTCGAATCCCGGGCATTTAGATTAAAAGCCATTATTGAAATAAGAAAGACAAGTTCTACTATTCTTTTCATTTTTGTTTGGTTAGTTGTTAATTCTCTATGCATCAATTCTTTTTATAACTTTTCCATTATAGTTAAAAATAACTTTTTAAACCACTTGATTTACCCATTCCAGCGGATTGTGATTTCCGAGTTTTAAATGTATTTCTACAGACTTATTCTCCGGTAAATGCAGTTCGCAATCGGCATTGCCTTTTGTAAAGGCACCTAAAACTCCGGAAGTGGCTGAGATATCTTCTATTCCATATCGTGCTATTAATGTGATGTCCTGCTTTTTCAAAGAAGTAATCGTTAAATCAACGGTTCGTTCTTGCATGTCCCAGGCAAGATTATTGATCTTCGCAAAAGTACGGGCCAGCATCCCCTTGATTGAACCCTTTTTCAGCAAGGAAGGAAGCGCAGGCAAAACCTCAATTACGCCGGGGCGAGTATATGCAAGCATTTCCATCATGATAGCCGGAATTCCAGCCTGCGCATCCGGCACCGGCCAGCTATAAGGCTCACGCGAACATCGCAAAGCATTGCTGACGTAGCCTTGTTCAATCAATTGCCGTAGTTGAATGTCCACCAGAACGTTGTCTTTGAGCCGGGTTCCAACCAAGGCACGATGGCAGCGGGTGTATGCAGCTAAAGTTTCACCTGCAACTGCGTTGGGCATCGTATCAAAAGTGCGCCTCCTGTTGGCTATTTCCGCAGCCCGAGCCAATTGTGACGTGCGATCGGGATCGATTTCATCGCCCGGCCAGGCACCGTAGAGATGAGAGATATGCCGATGGCTGTAACGCTCTTCGGCATTTGGCCACGCCCATTCCTTCAGGGTGCCGTCCAATTCGAGCAGATAGGGAGGTAACTTTGCCAGCATTGCTTTCCATTTTGTTACATTCTCAGAATCGGTTCCCAGTAGTTCACAAGCCTGAATTAAATTTGAAAGTACTTCGTGGCACACAGCAATATCCATGCTGGCATTGATTAATCCGGGACCGGACTGCCCTTTGCTGTTGGACATGTTCTCTGGCGAGATGGATGGGACAAATATGTAATTCCCGTCACTGTCAGTAACAGTCAGAAAATCCTCATAGAACCGGGCCAATTCTTTATAAGCAGGCATCACGCGATTGCGGAGAAATTCCACATCGCCGGTGACCAGGTAATGATCCCAGAATTGGCGCAACAACCAGCCTCCGGCAGAAATCCAATAGGGCCAAATTCCGAGTTCGGAACTGGCAGTATAATAGAAATTGACTCCGAATTCCTTATCCGGAAAAAGTGGATACGAAGCGCCCCGAAAACCGAAGATGTTTTTGGCATTATTCCGGCAATCCGGCGCGATTTCCTCCATCCATTTGAAATAGGCCTCCATGCCTTCCCGCAGATTGCCCTGAACAGCACCGGCAGTTTGCAGGTTAATGGTGGAGTTGATCCCCGCGGCAATACCTGGATATTTACCACTATTTAGGATGAACCAATGGCGTCCCATTTCGAATATTTTCTCCAGCAAGGCTGGCGAATAGTCTGGTCTTGAATGCTGGTCGGACAGAAGTTCCTCGGTAGACATGCCATATTGCGAAGCACCACCAAAATCTACGGTGACACGGTTGAGAATTTCAGACTGAACCTTTTGATGCCGCTCCAGTAAAGCCGGATAGTCGGGCGTGAGTCCTTCCACTGACTTCTGAAGAGCATCGACATTAGCCTCGCTGTAGTCGGGGAAATATTCAATACGTGTAAGCAGCATTACCGAAGATGCATTCTCGATAACCAGCGTGCTTCCGTCCATTTTGGCCGAACCACCGTTGCGAACTACGCGGGTTATTCCTGCATAGCCGCTGTTGTCCACCGATGGATCTAAACGGCATTTGTATATTAGTTTCTGTTCGTTGGAATCCTGCTGAACATCGCAAGCCTCAACACCCTTTGGTGCGAGTTTTTTCTGATCCGCTGCCGATGAAAGGAATGCTTTCAGGTCAGGGTCTGTGGTGCCAATTCCCCGTTTGGCACCCCAATCCATACTGGAACTCATGCTCCACTCCGCAGACTTCTGTTTAGAGATTCGCACATTTATCGTTTTTCCTTTCGGAGCAGTAAGCCATTGGACGACAACGTTGTCGGGCCGTGAAGTGAAAGTTCGGCGAAGCCATTCGCCTTGGTCGTCAGTCCAGATAACTTTTAGCTCGCTATTCTCAAAATTAACGGTACGTAAATAGTTTCTGACCGGTGCGGATTTCGGAAGATCGAGCTTCATCAGGAATGCCGGGATGGTCAGATGCGGCTCCGTGTCCTGCTTGATCGGGCTTTCATTCATATTCTGAAAAGCGAGAGCAATTGCTTCGGTATTTTTTCCATCCAGCGCCAATTGCCGTACTTGCGAAAAAATGCCAGCGACGTTTGGCGCCTCTAAAGGCCTCTTCCAAGGCATAAGCAGGCTTTCGTGGTGAAAAAGAATTTGTTCCGAGTAAGGATCTCCCATCAGCTCAATATTCATCGCACCATTGCCGGAGGTGAGCGCCTCATTAACTAAATTTCCGGGGGCGATGCTGCAAAAGCCCCGCTGTGGCACAATTTTCAGCCTGATCCGTTCCGCCAACGGCATCGGGGTGATCGGATACGATCTTCCGGCTACCGGCACTCCAGGCAAGAATGGAACCTTTTGCACGCGGTTAAGATATTCAGTTGGACGATTGTCGGCCAACGGCGCGCCCTTTTTTTGAGATTCCTTTTCTGTCGCAGCGAGTAATGGCGATATCTCCAGAGAAGCCATTAAGCCGGCAACAGCCGCACCTGTTTTAACAAATTTTCTGCGTTCCATATATTTTTTATTGCTTTTTAATTACGCCCAATTAATCCAATCCAACGGGTTACGATTGCCTATTTCCAAATGAATTTCCACCGGTTTTCCTTCAGGCAAATGCAAATTGCAAGTAGCAGTATCCGATTTGGAGTTCTCCGCCAAAACTCCTGAAGAGGCGGAAATTTCTTCGATACCATACCGGGCAATTAAAGTCACATCCTGTTTTCTCAGGGAAGTGATGGTAAGATCAACGGTTTGAGACTCCATGTTCCATGCCAGTTTGTCCAGTTTCGCAAATGTGCGAAGAAGCATTCCATCGATGGAACCCTTGACCAACGTGGGAGGAAGAGCCGGAAGCACCTCAATCACACCCGGGCGGGAATAGGCCAGCATTTCCATCATGATCGCCGGAATACCGCCTTGTGCATCAGCAATTCTCATGTTGGCATAGGGGTCGTGAGGGCACAGAAGTGTGGTTCCCACGAAGCCTTGTTCAAGAAGCTGTCGCAGTTCACTGTCCACCATATAGTTATCCTTAAGTCTTGCTCCAATCAACGCTCGTTGGCAATGACTATGAGCTGCCAGTCGTTCATGTACTCGTTTCCGATCAGCTATTACCAAAGCTTTGGCCAGTTGTGGTGTACGGTCCGGATCAATTTCGTCGCCTGGCCAGGCACCATAGCCTTGAGAGATATGCCGGTGGTTGTAACGTTCTTCCAGATCGGACCATGCCCATTCTTTCAAAGTTCCATCCGGTTCGAGCAGGTAAGGCGGTAGCTTGGCCAGAATCGCTTTCCACTTCGGAATGCTGTCGGTTTCAATACCCAATAGTTCACAAGCCTCCACTAAATTTGACAGAACTTCCCTGCAAACCGATATGTCCATACTGGCATTGATGACCGCCATGCAACCAGGGTTCAGGTTTCCGGGATTGTTCTCCGGAGAAAAGGATGGAACAAAGATGTATTTCCCGTTTTTGTCAGTTACAGTCAGGAAGTCTTCGTAAAATAATGCCAAATCCTTATAAATCGGCACCATCCGGTTTCGGAGGAAATTCAGGTCGCCAGTTAAAAAATAGTGGTCCAAAAACGGACGCACCACCCAGCCACCAGCACTAATCCAGTAAGCGTGTGGCCAAGTTTCCCCAGTACTATCAGCGTGGTCGAACATGTTAAAAACGCCGGAATCTTTGGTCGGCGCAATCGGATAATGGGCCCCACGCATGCCGAAAATGTTCTTTGCATTGCTGCGATAGTCCGGGACCAGGCTTTCAACCCATTCGAAGTAAGCCATCTCGCTTTCGAGGTAATTACCCAAGCTTATAGGCGCAACCTGAAGGTTTGTATTGACATTGGTCAGGGCTGTCACACTGCGATATTTACCAGTAGTGATGATGAACCAGTAACGGCACATCTCGAAAAATGTCTTGAGAAAAGCGCCCGAATAGCCCTGACTGGATCGCTGATCAGACTGAAGTTCCTCTGCTGACAATCCATATTTTTGGTCGTCGCCAAAATCCACAGTAACGCGGTTAAGCATCTCAGACTGAACCTTGCGGGCCCGCTCCAACAGCGCCGGATAGTCTGGAGTAAGTCCTTCCAGCGATTGCCGGACAGCTTCCACCTTCTCCTCGCTGTAGTCGGGTAAATATTCAATTCGTGTAAGTAACATCACGGACGAAGCATTCTCGACCACCAGCGTGTCGCCATCCATGCGAGCTAATCCGCCATTTCGAACCACTCGGGTTACGTTGGCAAAGCCCCTGTTGTCAACGGAAGGATCTATAAGTCCCTTGATAATCAGCCGTTGCTCATTGAAATCAGTTTGAGTGTTGCCGGAACCGCCACTTCCTCCTGATGTTGGTGCTCCTCCGAAACTTCGTCCTCCTCCTTCCGACATTTTGATACGGACATTCACCGACTGTCCGCTGGGGGCTGTGAGCCACTGAACCACAACATTGTCGGGTCTCGATGTGAAAGTCCTGCGAACCCAGTCGCCGCGCTCGTCCGTCCAATGAACCTTCACCTCAGTACTTTCAAAATCAACCGTGCGTAGATAGTCCTTTATTAAAGTGCTTTTCGGAAACTCCAGAAGCATGGAGAACCTCATCCCACCAAACATGCCCATTCCACGGGTTGCCGGTTTTTTTTGCCATTCGTTGTAGGCTAACATGACAGCTTCGTTGTATTTTCCGTCCAGCATCATTTGCCGCACCTGTGGGAAAACATTTGCAATTTTGGGCGCCTCTAAAGACTTCTTTCGAGGTGTGAACAGGCTTTCGTGGCTGAAAGGAATCAGTTCGGAATAGGGATTGCCAACAACCTCGATGTTTACGGCGCCATTTCCGGAGCTGAGAGCCTCACCACCAGGTTCCAGGCAGCAAAAGCCCCGCTGCGGTACAATCTGCCGTTTGATCCGATCTTCAAGTTGCATCGGCGATATCTGAATTGCGGGCGTCTGTTTCGATTTAGCAAATACCGGAAGTTTGGGTAAATACTTATCTGTCCGAACCCGATTAAGATATTTTGAAGAGCGGATTTCTTCCTGTTCTCCACCTGATAACCGTGATGGTTTTTGATCAGATCCCTCGGCTGTCTTTAAAAACAGAGATGGTGTACTTACCAGTCCTACTGTAATCGCACCGTTTTTAAGAAAAGCTCTACGTTTCATAAAAATATTGTTTTATTTTTTACTGAATTTCCACTAGTCGAAGTGGAACAAATCACCTTCGTTATTAAAGTGTTTTATTTTTTGTCATGGCGATATATTCTTTTTAGTCCATTGGGCTGATTTTAAATAGTCCTGCGCTATGTTGTGATAATTCGCGGCTAAAACTTCCCTCGAAAGTACCAAGGTCTTTATGGCTCCACAAATCGGTGACTTTAGCCTTGCCTTTGATGCCAATTGCTTCGAAAGTAACTTTAACATCAGCCTTGTCGGGAAGTTCCAATTTACCTTTGTCAACAAGTACGCCAAACACGACTGAACCTTTTTCCTGGGTAACAACACCCGTTGCAGAGAATGAGTCGTAACCTTCGGGTAAGTCGTAAATAATTATTGATTCAGCATGAGCGCCAATTCCATTCACGGTTTTACCATTCACCATCAATGGTCTGCCATCGCAGGTATGATTTACCTGAGCAGCTCCCCAACCAGCTGTAGCACTTATCCATTTTAAATCGGTAAGCCTTAGTTCTCCCTTTGCTCCTTTCAACACCGGATCGACCCAGGCAATGTGATCCCAATCGTTACCGTTACCGCCATCTTTAACAAATAAAACAAGCCTTTTACCTTCTTTTACAGATACTTCAATCTTTTGGGAGCTGCCTTTGCCAGCAATTACAGGGCTGGCGTAGTCAGCATTACCAAAATCGATATTATCGCCTTTACTTTGTGCATTGAATAGGGCAATGTATTTATCTTTACTGTTGGGAGCATCAGCAGTCCATACAACAATGTTTTTATCGCTCGAAACCTGGCGGTTATTCGTGCTTTCCTGATTTACTTTCAACATATCTGGGTTGGTAAGCATTTCTTTGGTGAAGTCGTCGAGTTGGGTCATATCGCCGCCGAAAATAAGCGGAGAGCGACCAATAGCCCAGAGGCTCATGAGCGTAAATTGTTCGTCTTTTGTAAACCTTGTGGGACGTTTGAACTCAACAATACCAAGAGGTAGCATGTCGGCATCAGGGAAATGGCCAGGTGCACGGTATGGAGTCCAAACGTCGAGGCGTTCGAACATAGCATGTAATAGTCCCCAACTATCCCAAAAATCGTCGGTAATGCGCCACATATTGGCATGGTTCATTACATGTTCTCCCCCAGAAATTGGCGTTGCACCCGGAGACAAACTAAGAAGGATAGGACGACCTGTCTTGTCGATTGCATTGCGGAGCGCTTCAATTTCAGCTTTTTGAACATTGTCGTAAGGGCGCGAAATATCATCACACTTTATAAAATCCACTCCCCAGTTGGCATACATCTGTACAATTGAATTATAATACGCTTGACCTTGAGGCTTAGTAGCATCTACGCCATACATATCCGGGTTCCAAGCGCATATCGAATTTGTTAATGCAATATCCTTTGCCTTAACAGTAGTTCCTAGCACTGGAAGGTTTTTCTCTACTGCCTGTCGTGGGATGCCTCGCATGATATGTATCCCAAACTTTAAGCCTTTCGAATGTACGTAATCGGCTAATGGCTTAAACCCTTTTCCTTCGGCAGCCGATGGAAATTTTTTCAGTCCGGGAGTTAAACGTCCGTATTCGTCCATGGTTAACGCTGCCTTTGGATCATAAGCATGTCCCTTCGATTCTGGTTCGTACCACTGGATATCTACTGTAAGATATATATATCCACTTGGCAGCAACTGTTTGGCCATTGCATCGGCTTGTTCTTTCACCTGTTGTTCGGTTACCGTTGTGCCAAAGCAATCCCAACTGTTCCAACCAAGAGGCGGTTTTTGGGCAAATTTCCAGTAACTTGGGTTGGTTTGCGCGCTTAACCCGCTACCCGCTAATGAAAAACCTAAAATCAATAATTTAAAAATATTCCGTTTCATAAATTCAATTTAATGATTCCCGCCTTCGCGGGAATGACAAGCTCTGTAGTGTATTATTAGGTATGTAAAAGTATATTGCTTTTCATAAATATACAGTTTGTTTAACTTTTACAGTTTAACAACCAATTTCTTACCAGTATATACAATCTCTTTATCAAATTTCAATGAAGCTTCAGAACCTGCACCTTTGTTTTTAGTAACTAGCACTATGTTAAACTTTCTTCCGGTAAGAATTCCTGGAAACGTTCCTTTGCGGTCGCCAATGGTCAAAGCCTTTTTAGCATTGTCCCAACGCAGGGTAACTGTGGAATAAGCTCCTTTTTCGTAATTGTAATTATCGTTTTCATCTTCGTACAAGGTGAACTCGCCATTAGCGCCTTCGTACACACGAATTTCAAGGTTATCCCATTTCTTCTCGGTGGCATACTGAACTTTTGGTCCAACAGGAAGAATGGAACCGGCTTTTAAATAGATAGGAATAAGATCCAACGGCGTTTGTTTGGTGATTTTCTGACCGCCGGTTTGCTTTTCTCCGGTCCAGAAGTCGTACCAATCTGCACCTTTGGGCAAGTATAAATCCCTTGATTTAATAGTACTGAAATCTTCTTTTGTATCCTTTGAATACATTGATATAGTTACCGGACAAACCAAAATCGATTTTCCGAACATAAATTCATCGTTGATGTCCAGGGCTTGTTTATCGTTTGCAAAATCCATGACCAGCGCCCGTGTCATGCTCGACTGGTTAGCTGTTACATCCCACGAAGTAGAATAGATATAGGGGAGCAAACTGTATCGAAGGTTGATGAACTTTTCGACTGCATCGTAAACCTTGTCGCCTTTTTTGCCAAACTGGTAAATTTCGCGGGGAGCGCCTTCGCCATGCGAGCGCATCATCGGGCTGAAAGCGCCAAATTCAATCCAGCGGGCATACAATTCACGATATTCCGCATCGTCCAGTTTTTTCTTGAAATTCCAAAGGAAGAAACCGCCAATATCGCAGTTCCAATATGGAATGCCGCAAAGCGAAAGGTTCAAACCTCCTGAAATCTGGTTCCGGAGTGTTTCCCATGAGGCCACAATGTCGCCCGACCAGGTATTGGAACCGTAACGTTGTTGCCCGGCAAAGACCGAACGGGTTAGAATGAACACACGTTTGTCGGATGTTACCGAACGTTGATGACTGGCAACCCCTCCAACGGTCATCAGCGGATAAGCATTTCTCACTTTCCGGAATGAACCAAGGAATGTTTTGGTGTTGAAATCTTCAGGTTTTGGGTTAAAATGGTCAGGTTCAGTTGAATCCATCCACCAGCCATCGAGGCCAGTAGAAAAAAGACCCTGATTCAAATATTTCCAGTAAATATCGCGGGCTGCCGGGTTGTAGGCATCGTAAACCCTTACACCTGAAGGATAATCAGGATTTGGAGGCCATTTCTCGGAACCAGATTGTGGCCATGTATCAAAATTGTACAGCGCCCCCATTTTATCCAGTTCTTTATAAGGTTTCGTCATAGGTCCGAACGACGACCAGATTGAAATAATCATGTGCGCATTCAGATTATGCACATCCGATACCATTTTTTTTCCATCATAAAATTCAGGATTCAGAAAATCCATCGCATTCCACAGGTAATTATTACCCCAGTATTGCCAGTCCTGGATGATTCCATCGAGCGGAACGCCCAGTTCGCGGTATTTTTTAACCACTCCGACCAATTCATCCTGACTTTTGTATCGTTCTTTGCTCTGCCAGAAACCATAGGTCCACAACGGGAACATCGGGGCCTGGCCGGTAAGGTCACGCATTTGGGCAACCACGCCATCCGCATTTCCACCATTCATAAAATAGTAATCAATGCAATCACCTGATTCAGAACTGAATGAAGTTTCTTGCTGATCGTCGGAAAAAATAGTGGGCGAATAATTATCCCAGAAAAGTCCATAACCTTTTGCCGATTGGAAAAAGGTGATAAAGTCTTCGGTGTTGTTTTGTACCATGTTCAGCTTCAGGTTACGCTTAACCATTTTTCCCTGTTGCTGAATGCCCAATCCATAGATCGCTTCGTCTTTGTCCAACAAATAAGATTGAGCCACGGTGTAGGTTTTTACACCAGCGTCGTCGAAATCAGTAAACTTGGCGCCCGATTCTTTCTCACTTAAAAGTGCGTCACTTTTGGTGTTTTTGAATGAAACTTTTCCGTTTTTAAGATTCAGCAGCGCGATCAGTTTTTCACTTTTCAGCAATAATTCGTCGCCTTTTTGGCTGATGCTCAACGCTGTTTTTTGAGGAGATTTTATAACCGATAAGCTTTCCTTTTTAAAGGTTTTTCCTTCCGGACTTTTCAAAACCCTTACGATTGAAGGGCTGTAAAATAGAATTTCAACCTTCATTGTGTTGATGGTGGCTTCAATCCCCAAGTCGGTTTTTTTATAGGTTTGAGCCTGAACGCTAACAAATGTTATTAGTACACTTATTAAAAACAAACAAATTTTTTTCATTGATTTAAGGTTTATTAGTTTGTCATTAGTTTATTTACATTATATCTTACCTACTGCTCCTATCCTATCGTCCTTATACATGAGAACGATATAATATTGACCAAAGGGTTTTTGCATCGTGACAGATTCTTATTTCTACTTTGCCACATTTGAAAAATCACTATTAAAATTAAATCTGTTCAACCGGTTATAATGGCATCTGATTTCTGTTAATAACTATCTTTTCCGCCTTCATCTCTAATCCGTTACTGATTTTAACGATGTAGAAACCATTGACCAAAGTCATTGGAATGTGTATTTCCGGCTCATACATTGTTAATCTACTCAACACCATTTTTCCCACACAATCAAATATTTCCACCTTATTATATTGAAAGACAGAAGACTTTATAACAACGCAATTTGATGTATAATTGGTGTAAATCAATACTTTGTCGTTATTTAGCTCATTAATGCCAGTAAAACTTTGCTGAATATCAAAATAATTTACATTAAAGCCGCCAGTTATAGCAATTATTTTTAAATAGTGTTTCCCCTTGTCTATTTTTATCGTCTTCACAACCGATTGCCAAATCTGCCATCCTCCGGTATTTGGAACAATTACCTGACTAATCTTTTTGTTGTCGATATAAAAATCAAATTTACTCCCGGCAGAAGGAGCTGCAAGCCTGAATGAAATTTCATAATCTGTATTGGCGGTATTGTTTTCTATTGCATATTCTAACCAATCACCATCTTCGATCCAACCAACATCTTTGCCACCTCCGGTATCGCTGGTTTGTTCTAAATCGGTACCCGATTGCAAGTTGTAGTTTTCTGCTTCCGTTTTCCCTGGCATTGAGTACCATGTCGGAATACTTAATTGATTGTCAATGGCTATATTACTGAACGCTTCCAACGAACCTTTATCGGCTGAAGTTACATTACCCGGAACGTAGCTCATCGAAATAATATCGCCATAATGCAAATTATTTGTCAATGTAAAATTGATCGTATTGCTACTAACTGTGATGCTCTTTAAAGACGCCTTTGTGCTATTAACCAAGAATGCGAAATATTTCATTTGCGTTGCCACCATCACCATCGGTTTCGAAAACGCCAGAACAATTGTAGAACCATCGGTTTTAGCAATTCCTGAATTAATATGCACCGGCAAACCTTTCGAGTTATTTTTAACAGGTGTGTCCGTGAATATTTTCAGCAAGCCACTATCCGAAGAAGATACATTATTACCGTTAAATGAAAACAAAAGTTTATAATCAGCATAGACCTTTTCATCCAATACAAATACCAATGAAGTAGAATCATTGTTATAAAAAGAACTTTTTAGAATTGGAATGTCTTTATTTCCATTGAATTCTGCCGATAGCTTAAAATTAGAAATATCAGCCGGAAGTTTCATCTTCATGTTAAATTTTAACCTGAGGCTGTCTCCATTTTCGTTGGTAGCAAGTTCAACGATTCTTGGCGAAGCGCCAGTGAGCAAATTCTCAACCGATTTATCGATGAAATTTGCCAGTTTTTTCGCATAAATTGAAACTACATTTCCGTTATTATACGAAATTGAAATATCATTTTTGTTTTTAATGCTATCGCTTAAATTTATCAACAACTGAGTAGAATCGGCCAAAACAACGCTCTCGATTGCAACCAGCTTGCTATCTATTTTCACAGTAAATCCTTGATAGTTATCAACTTTTGTGATTGGCAGGCTTAAACTAACCTGAATTTGTTTTGGATTATTATTTGCAACCGAAGCCAACACGAATTTAGGAATACCCCATGCAAGCGTATAATTCTTACAAAAATTCCAAATCTCCAGGCTTGTATTTATCCCGTTAGGATCAATTGAATGCCAGTGTCCTGCACCCTCAATGCGCATCAGTACGATTTCGACATTGTCGGTACCTCGTCCCCAATAATATTTTGTCCCCGAAGAATTGGGTTTGTTTGCCGGATAAGGTTTCGTTACCACGGCTGTTTTTGGACATTTGTCTCTTGTAATCCAGGCATTTAGACAAGTTTGCACCCCACTGAAAGGCACCACGTCGTCAGCTGATCCATGTGTATGAATTATAGGAATTGGCCGCGAACTATTGGTATTTGGGCCACCCATCAGATAGCCACTAACCGGTGCAAAAGCTGCAATTTTATCGGCAATAACATTCATCGCATGGTAGGTCATCATCCCACCCATCGAAAAACCTGAGAGATAAACCCTGTCACGGTCAATGCCATATCTTTTAAACATCTCATCGATAATGGCTAAGATAAAATCAGTATCACTTGTTCCTGAAAGATCCCATGAATTATTAATACCTGCCGGGTAAACAAGAACAAAGTTATTCGCATCGGCAAGTGTTTCCCATTTTGTTTGATTTTGCTGATAGTAAATATCCTGATTCAAACCATGCAATGAAAGAAGCAAAGGGCTGTTCTCCTTTATTCCTGATGGGGCATAAACAAGCATTTTTCTGGTAGTCGATCCAACCTTAATATCCTCAAGTTGTGCCTTCAAATTGGACGTAAACAAGAAAACACAGAATACCGTAATTAAAACCCGAAGACTATTATTTTTGTTTCTCATAATCATTTACTTACAACTATTTTCTTCAAATTGAACTGACTTCCGTTGCTGATCTTTACAAAATAGACACCATTGGGCAGGCTCAATGCAAAATGCGAATCCTGTTCATAAGCTGGTGGACAGTAATTAAAAACAACAGCGCCGGAAACAGTAAGAATTTCAATCTTATTGTATTTCAAATTCGAAGATCTAATATTCAGTCTATCTTTAACAGGATTGGGAAAGATTGTTACCATGTTATCGCTTACTTCTTCAACACCATTTGTATTGTCCTTAATATCAATGTAATTTATATTAAAACCACCTGTTGAAGCAACTACTTTCAGATAATGTTTGCCTGAGGCAATCGTTATCACATCGTCAACCGATTTCCATGTTTGCCAACCGCCTGTATTTGGTATTGAAATCTGCTTAATTAATTTATTATCAAGATAATAATCTAATTTTCCGGTGGCATTGGGCGAGGCAACCCGGAAAGAGATTTTGAACTTTGTTAATGTCGAATTGTTTTCTGTTGCATATTCCATCCAATCGCCATTGTCCACCCATCCTACATCAAGCCCACCACCGGCATCGCTGGTATTCTCCGTTTGAATTCCTGATTGCAACGAATAGTTTTCTGCTTCTATTTTATTTGGAATTGATACCCAATTAGACTCCTTCATTAAATTGGTAAGGTTAAAATTACTGAAGCCTTCTAAAGCACCTTTATCCACAGCAGTGACGTTTCCCGGGGAGTACGTTATTGTTGCCAAATCCCCAAAATGCAAATTGTTGCTCAACGTAAACCGGATGGTATTATTCAACGCAAAAAAATCAGTAAACGAAACGCTTTTGCTATTTACCTTTAGAGCGAATTTGGCTGATTGCCCCACAACAATAGCCAACGTTTTAGAAAAAGTGAGAATAACAGAAGTTCCGTTTGATTCTATTTTTCCGGAGCTTATTTTCATGGGTAATCCCTTTGCGTTCATGGTTACCGGCAAATCTGAAAAAACCTTTGCCAAACCGCCGTCGGCTGAAACAATGTTGCTGCCCTGGTATGATAGTTTCAGACTGTAATCGGCATATACATTATTACTTAGCGAAAATTTCAATACAGTTGAATCATTTGTCAGAAATGCGCATTGGAGAATCTGAATATCAAGACTTCCATTATAGTCGGCAGATAATGTTAATCCAGTTAAATCGGAAGGTAGCTTCATTTTCATATTGAATTTTGCAACGAGGTAGCTACCATCTTCACTTGTTCCAAGTTCCTGCAATTCAGGCGCTGCTCCTTTTAGCAGATTATCCACAACGGTATCAGTAAAGGAACTAAGGCTTTTATCATAGATGGAAACAACATTACCATTCTTGTATGATAATGTAAGTTTGTTATTATTTAAAACACTATGGTTTAAATAGACATATAACTTATCTGCATCACTAAATACAACACTATCAACTACAGCAACCTGATTATCAACTTTAACTGAAAAACCATTGTAATTGGCTATGCTACTATTCAAATGGCTGATATTCACTTTTATTATTTTGGGATTGCTTTCAGTGACAGAAGCGTTTTCAAACTTAGGCGTTCCATCATCAGGGCCAGCCCATTGATAATCAGGCAACCATGAAAAATAAGACTGTGCACCTTCTCTCGGACTAAGGTAGCAATCAGCCGGGCGATTATTATTCAGATTTTCAATAAGGTCGCCGATAAAACCTACAATATATGAAACATTACCTTGATTATCAATTGCTTTGTGTATAGCATTGCCAAAACCAACAGTACTGCCATTTACCAAATTCGATGGGTCGTTAGGGTACGGAGTCCAAAACAATTCAGTAATAATCATTGGCCATCGGTCGGCGGCAGGCTTGTATTGCAAATTCCACAAATTCTGAACAGATGTTGTATTGTTGAATACACCTCCATAAGCAGGATAATAATGACAGGCAACACCAATATTTGTACCCGAGAACGGGAATCTGTCCCACTGGTAAGGCGATCCCTGCCATTCAAGGGTTGGCACCCAGATAATGTTGTTTGAGCCTGTCGCACGAATATCGTCAATGACTGGTTGAATCCATTTTGTAAAAGCCGAAAAGTATTTATCCTGATGATTGCCCCAATCTCCGTTACCCGGAGTCGATTCTATATCTACCGGTTCATTCATCAGTTCAAACATAATATTATCAACACCTTGAACACCTTTTGCAACGGTACTCCAAAATTTACGCAAACGCGCCTGTTCTGTTATTCCGGCATTGTGTGAGCCATTATTATCGGTATTTATCGGTCCGGTTGCGCTTAAAACCAAATACAAACCGCGCGAACTAAGATAGTTGGCATAAGGGATTAAAAAATTATTAATCCATCCATTGAATTGACTTTCGTCCACAAGTCCGGCCTGGCTTGTCCAGCCGCCGATAGCATCTGTATTCATCCGAACAAAACTGGTGTACCATCCATGCGTTTGACTATATTTAGGACTTGTATCACTCATCAGATCCGCAACATTTTTCAAATAATTAAGAAAATCGGCA
>Ga0302296_1001761_pt1 | contig 15057 bp, 12 predicted proteins | sample III_Fen_N3_1_FD_194546 | JGI IMG/M metagenome (GOLD analysis project Ga0302296, IMG submission 194546) | Peat permafrost microbial communities from Stordalen Mire near Abisko, Sweden - III_Fen_N3_1 | ecosystem: Environmental > Terrestrial > Soil > Wetlands > Permafrost | place: Sweden: Abisko... | reverse complement strand
TACACTCTAAGGTTCCTTTTTTTTGCTCTATTAGTGCTGTGTCCCAGATTTCCATCACTTCCACAATATCATCCGGATGTATAAAATCCCGGAATTTTTCCAGCTGTTTAAATTCCTTAATAAGTACAGTTTCCTTTTTGGGTATTTTTAAAGTAATCTGCATCACATTTAATTGAACATCGTAGTCAAAAGGGATATCGTCTACAGCTTCTTCTAATAGTTTATACCTAAGGGATTCCAGATAAAGTTCTTCAGACATTCTCTGTATTTCCCTTTGTATGGCAACTCTTTCCGTAACATCGGTAAGTGTGGCCCATATTAATACGATATTTGTGCGGTCTTTCATCTGATGACCCCGAAATTCCATATATCGGATTTCATCCATAAGATCTTTGACCCTGAAAGTCACTTCTATCGTAGTCATAAATTCACTTTGTGCCAGAATCATTTCTTTCGCCTTATGTCGGTCTTCCTTGAAAATAAATACTTCGAAAGAATTATAATAATGTTCTCTGAAATCCAGTTCACTGCATCCAAACAAATCAAGGCAGCTTTTGGAAATAAAATTGAATTTACCAGTTAATACTTCATAGCTAATAACCCCTGCTGGTATGTTATCCAGCAATATTTTCAATTTTTCATTTGTATCTTCTAACTGTTCTTCCAGTTTTCTAATCTGCTGGTCCTTTATATTGTCCATAAAAAACTCCTGTCACAAAAGGCATCCTCCGCTTTTCGAATCCGCCTGATTAATGTTGCATAGCTTTTAAATTCGATAATATAAACTTTCCAGAATACTTTATATTCTGCTCTAATGCGGATATTATACTATACAGGAAGTCAATATACCAGTTTTTGTTTTGTAAAAAAACCGCAATCAGTTCTTATTAAAACTGATTGCGGTGCCCTTATAAAATATAATATGTTTTATTGTTCTTTATTCATCATTGCAAGCTTTGCTGCCTGGTCTGCTGCAGTAAGATTATCTATAAATTCCGTAATGTCACCATCCATGATTCCATCAAGCCTGTAAGATGTGAGTTTGATTCTGTGATCTGTCACACGACCCTGTGGAAAATTATAAGTTCTGATTTTTTCAGAACGATCCCCAGTACCAACCTGGCTTTTTCTAAGTTCAGCTTCTGCATCATGCTTCTTTTGTTCTTCCAGATCATATAACTTTGAGCGAAGAACCCGAAGAGCTTTATCTTTATTTTTTAACTGACTTTTTTCATCCTGACAGGAAATTACAATACCTGTTGGAAGATGGGTCAGACGAACAGCAGAATCTGTTGTATTTACACACTGTCCACCATTTCCAGATGCGCGGAAAACATCAAATTTACAGTCATTCATATTTACTTCCACATCAACATCCTCAACTTCAGGCATTATCGCAATAGTAATGGTCGATGTATGGATACGTCCACCGGATTCTGTTTCCGGTACACGTTGTACACGGTGAACTCCACTTTCGTATTTTAGTTTAGAATATGCTCCCTGCCCATTAATCATGAAGCTGACATCCTTCATACCACCGATGCCGATTTCATCAACGTTCATGGTTTCAACTTTCCATCTTTGTCTTTCTGCATAGCGAACATATACACGATACATCTCAGCCGCAAAAAGTGCTGCTTCATCACCGCCTGCGCCAGCCCTTATTTCTACGATAACGTTTTTATCATCATTAGGGTCTTTGGGCAGTAAAAGGATTCTCAGACGCTCTTCAAGTTCTTCAACCTGTTTTTTTGCATCTGTTAATGCTTCTTTTAACATATCACGCATTTCAGAATCATTTTCTTCATCCAGCATAATAAGACTGTCTTCGATATCCTGTTTCGCTTTTTTATAGTCCTTATAAGCTGCCACAATAGGTGTCAAATCGCTTTGTTCCTTCATTAATGACCGGAAACGATTTTGATCCGATGTTGCGGAAGGCTCATTGAGTTCATTCATAATATCTTCAAATTTGATTAATAAGTCTTCCAATTTATCAAACATGTTTATTTCCTCCTAAAATGCGGCTCCCCTTAAATATGGTAACCACATACTACACGGTCAAGACCTGCAAAATCTTTTATAATCTCTACTTCTATAAATTCTGCTGCTTTCATTAGCTCAGCTACAGCCTCGCCCTGGTCATAACCAATTTCAAAAAACAGACCGCCGCCGCCATTTAAATGGCTGATGGCCTGTTTTATAATTTCTCTGTAAAAAAACAATCCATCCTCTTTTCCGTCAAGAGCCATCAAAGGTTCAAAATCCCTGACTTCAGTCATAAGTTCAGGAATAACATGACTTGCTATATATGGTGGATTGGATACAATAATATCAAACTTATCCTGAATATTTTCAAATAAATCACTTTCAAAGAATAGGGCTTTGACTCCCAGCTGACTGGCATTTCTTTCAGCAACCTTAAGTGCCTCAAGAGACAAATCCGTACCAGTTCCCACACAGTAATTGCTGTAATGAAGCAGACTAATCAGTATACATCCTGAGCCCGTACAAATATCCAGGATTTTCATCCCATCATGGAGATTTCTTAGTACTTCTTCAACCAGAATTTCTGTGTCCTGCCTTGGTATCAGTACATTCTGGTCGACATAAAATTGTAGCCCCATAAATTCCTGATAACCCAGTATATGCTGGAGTGGTATATGTTGTTCACGCTTTTCAATATCATTGATATAACTTTTTTCCTGTTCGTGCTCCACTTCCCGGTCCCCATGAATCAGTAAGTCACTACGATTAGTTGCACAAATAGCTTCCAGTAATAATCTTGCATCCAGTTCAGCTTCTGCTATCTGGGCTTTTTTCAACTTTTCAACCCCATAGGCAAATAACTCTTTGTATCTCATTTCTGATCCTCAGACTGTACCTTGTCTTTAGTGTCACTATTTTCTGCGGTTTCATCTGTAAAATCTTCTCCATTGGAATCTTCTGCATAAGCAGAATCATCTTCTTTTAAAAACTCTTCATCTACCACATAACCAAAATTTTCCTTATAATAAGTTTTCCAGTCAAAAACAGCTTCTACAGAAGCAATGGCCACTTCCACCATATCTTCATCTGGTTCTTTGGTTGTCAGTTTTTGAAGCAGCATTCCGGGTGCAGAGAGTGCACGAATTATAATATTGTCGCTTCTGCCTGCAAGTCTTAAGATCTCATAGGATATTCCTGCAATAACAGGTATTAAAACGATACGATAAACTACTTTTAATAACGTACTGTCTGTACGAATAAAGAAAAAAAGCACGACACTGACCATCATAACAAACAGCATAAAGCTAGTTCCACAACGTTTATGCTGTCTGGAACACTTCATGACATTTTTTACAGTAAGAGGGCGTCCTTTTTCCACGCAGTTAATACATTTATGTTCTGCTCCATGGTACATGAATACTCTCTTGATATCTTTCGACAAAGAAATCAGCACCACATAGATAATAAATATGGCAATGCGGATAACACCTTCAATAATTGCTACCAGAGAAGCGTTGCGAATCTGCTTTGTAAGTAAATCGCTTAAGAAATACGGAAGCACCATAAAAATAGCCACTGCAAACACTATTGATATGACTGTTACCAGACCCATCAGTACTTTTTCTGCATATCCCTTAAAAATTTTGTTCAGTATTTTGTCAGAAACAGATTCCTTCTGTTCCTCATCTTCATAAAAAGAAGCAGAATAATTTAATGTAGAAATTCCTAACATCATAGAATCTATAAAATTGAAAATTCCCCTTATAAACGGGGTCTTTTTTAATATATTTCCATGAAGAACTCCTTGAAATTCATCTGTTTCAATCTCTATTTCACCATCTGGTCTTCTGACTGCAACCGCATAATGGTCCTGATTTTTCATCATGACCCCTTCTAAAACTGCCTGTCCGCCAATACCTGATGATCCTTTTTCTTTTTGTTTAGCCATGTTGTGTCGTCTCCTAAACTAACGAGGTTGTCTGCAATGGCAGCCAACTCGTAACGAATAATCTGCAAAGGTCGTCAAATTGTAACAAGTTTGTCTGCAAAAGCAGCTATCCATTAACAAGTAGTCTGCATAGGTAGTCAAATTGTAACAAGTTTGTCCGCAAAAACAGCCAACTCTTAATGAGATTGTTTGTATTGCAATTCAACTTACCGTAAAAATAAGGTTGAGATATGATTACCTCAACCTTGTCTGCATTCCTATTTGCTTTCCACGCCATATTTCTTGTTGAATCTTTCAATACGACCATCAGATCTTGCAGATTTCTGCTGACCTGTGTAGAATGAATGACACTTAGAACAAACTTCAACGTGAATTTCTTTTTTGGTTGAACCAGTTACAAATGTGTTGCCACAGTTGCAGGTAACAGTTGTTTCATAATAATTAGGATGGATTCCTTCTCTCATTTCTTTTCACCTCTCTATATATCGATCACACTTGTATTGAGTATGCTTACAACAAGTATTCATTGCTTACTTAACAAGTATCTTTATTATGGATTTTACCATAAACAGCTTTTTTATTGTAGCATAGGATATTCTATACTGCAAGTATTTTTTTAAATTAAATTGATTTCAGGTTTTCTTAGAAAAAGTTGATTTTCTTTACCATACTTACAAATTCAGCGTTGTTTTTTGTCTTGGAAAACATATCAATAATCTTATCAACAGCATCATCTGATTTCAATCCGGTAAGTGCTTTTCTAATTATATTAATAGCCTCTAATTCCTCCGGCGTCAATAGTAAATCTTCTCTTCGTGTTCCTGACTTTGGAATATCTATCGCAGGGAATACTCTTCTTTCAGAAAGTTTACGATCCAGAACCATTTCCATATTACCAGTTCCCTTGAATTCTTCGTACACAACATCATCCATTTTACTACCTGTATCTACAAGCGCCGTAGCAAGTATCGTTAAACTTCCGCCACCTCGCATGTTTCTGGCAGCACCAAAAAATCTTTTTGGCATATATAATGCTGCAGGATCCAAACCACCGGACAAAGTCCTGCCACTTGGGGGAACTGTTAAATTATATGCTCTTGTAAGTCTGGTAATACTGTCTAACAAGATACAAACATCTCTCTTATGCTCTACCAGACGTTTTGCCCGCTCAATTACCATTTCAGAAACTCTCTTATGATGATCCGGGAGCTCATCAAAAGTAGAATAAATAACTTCTACATTTGGTCCTTCAATAGCTTCCTTGATATCGGTTACCTCTTCTGGTCTTTCATCAATAAGCAAAATAATCAGGTGTATTCCAGGACTATTCATTTTAATTGATTTTGCAACTTCCTTTAATAAGGTGGTCTTTCCAGCCTTAGGAGGCGAAACAATCATACCACGTTGTCCTTTTCCCACTGGGCTAATCAAATCCATAATGCGCATTGCAATAGGCGCTCCCGGAATTTCTAACTTCAGTCTTTCATTTGGGAAAATTGGAATCATATCTTCAAAATTCCCTCTTTTAACAGCAATTTCTGGTTTGTAACCATTTATTTTTTTAACAAAAAGTAGAGCACTGAATTTTTCGTTCTGGCTTTTGATACGAGTGTTTCCTTCAACGATATCTCCTGTTTTTAATCCAAACCGGCGAATCTGGCTGGGTGCCACATAAACATCATTTTCACCGGGAAGATAATTGGCACAGCGGATAAATCCATATCCGTCAGGCATAACTTCCAGAATTCCGTTAGCAGATACTCCACTGTCTAACTCTGATGAAAATTTTTCTTCTTCCTGTTTGTCATTTTTGCTTTCACTTTCACGGATTTCGGATTCTGCACGATCATCTTCCCTAATCACTGCATTCTGTGACGATGGATATTTGGCATTACCCGGTCCCGCATTTTGTGGCATATTCTGATTTATATTTGGTGTATAATATGGATTTCCACTTGGTGACGAACTCTGATTTTGAACAAAACTCTGGTTTGGTACTGAATTCTGGTTTGATACTGGATTCTGGTTTGGTACTGAATTCTGGTTTGTAGCAAAGTTCTGATGAACTACTGCTTCCTGATTGCTTGGTATAACTCCCTGATTACTTCTTGGATTGTTTTTCTGGTTTACACTATGATTCGTACTTTGATTGCTAAATGAAGGCCTTCCTGAATTTCCGGTTGACATGATTATATTTTTCTTAATAGGCCTGTCGCCTGTGATTTCTGGTTTGGTTTGAATTTCTGGTTTTATCTGGATTTCTGGTACTGGCTGGGTTTCGACTTTGAGTTCCTTAAATGGTTCCACTAAAACCTGAGGTTTGTTTTCTTTTTCATCCACCTGAATCATTACATCGATTAACTCTGCTTTTTTCATGGCTGAAATACCTTTCATTCCCCTTGCCTTTGCAATTTCTTTTAAATCTCCCAAAGCTAAAGATTCATACTTTTCTCTCATAAATTCCTCCGTATATATCTTAAAATAACATGTTCAATGGTCTGAAAATGTCACTACACAAAATAATCTGAAATCATATCCTTAAACATATTTTTAGGTTATCTGTATTTTAAATATTACTACTACTAATATCATCCGTATCAAAAGGGGTTTTGTTCTGAAGTGAAATAGAATACTACATAATTGGTACTTTGCATTCACATTATACATACATTTCCAAAAAAGGTAAAGCACTATTTCCTATTAAAAGTAGTTTTTGTCTTGAAACAAAACATTAAATATTATATGATAGGTCTGTTATAAAAAATAGGAATCGAGGAATATGCAATGACAAATGCAGAAAAAGCTTTACAATTACATGAGCAGTGGAATGGGAAACTAGAAACCACCTCCAAAGTATCGGTAAAAACAAGGGAAGATCTGGCTTTAGCTTATACTCCCGGCGTTGCTGAACCCTGTAAGGTAATTGCTTTAGATAAAGAAGCTGCTTATAAATATACCATGAAAGCTAACACAGTTGCAGTAATCTCTGATGGAAGTGCTGTTCTGGGTCTTGGAAACATCGGTCCCTACGCTGCAATGCCTGTTATGGAAGGAAAAGCTGTTCTTTTCAAGGAATTTGGAGGCATTAATGCAGTTCCTATCTGTCTTGATACACAGGACACAGAAGAAATTATAAAAACCATTACCTACCTGGCACCTGCTTATGGCGGTATTAATCTGGAAGATATCAGTGCTCCCCGCTGCTTTGAAATAGAAGAAAGACTTAAAAATATACTGGACATTCCTGTTTTTCACGATGACCAGCATGGAACCGCTATTGTTGTTCTTGCGGGCATCATAAATAGTTTGAAAGTTGTTAAGAAGAAAAAGGAAGACTGTAAAGTTGTGGTAAATGGCGCCGGTAGTGCTGGCGTTGCCATTACAAAGCTTTTATTAACTTATGGATTCCCCAATATTGTTATGTGCGATAAGGTTGGAATTGTATCAAAACACACAGAAGGTCTAAACTGGATGCAGTTAAAAATGACTGAAGTTACTAATCCCAACAATGAAACCGGATCTTTGGCTGACGCCTTAAAAGGTGCTGATATCTTTGTTGGTGTTTCTGCGCCTAACATTGTAACCGCCGAAATGGTTTCTTCCATGAATAAGGATTCCATCCTGTTTGCAATGGCAAATCCGGTACCTGAAATCATGCCTGATGTGGCAAAAGCTGCAGGGGCCAGAGTTGTTGGGACAGGCCGTTCTGATTTTCCAAATCAGGTGAATAACGTTGTGGCTTTCCCTGGTATTTTTAAAGGTGCTCTGGAAGGACGTGCCACCCAGATTACGGAAGAAATGAAGCTTGCAGCGGCTTTTGCCATAGCAGGACTGGTTTCTGATGAAGAATTAAATGATGATAATATTATGCCGGCTCCTTTTAATCCCAAAGTTGCCGAAGTAGTTGCTGCTGCAGTAAAAGCACATATAAAGAAATGATAAACCCTGTCTGGAAAAATAAACCTTATTTTTCATTAGATGCATATCTTCAGAATATTTATGGCGAAAAAGTCTATAAAATAGCGCTGAATGCTGGTTTTACATGCCCTAACAGGGATGGTACACTTGGAACCCGGGGATGTATTTTCTGTAGCGAGGGAGGCAGTGGTGATTTTTCTGATTCCAATGTTAACGAAGGATTGCTTCGTCTAAAAAGCAAGCATACCGGTCAGAAATATATTGCTTATTTTCAGGCTTTTACCAATACCTATGGTCCTGCTGAAAAGTTATATTCCATTTATTCGGAAGCTCTGGAATTGAACGAAATAGTAGGCATTTCTATTGCTACTCGTCCCGACTGTCTTGGCGATGAAATTCTTGAGGTTTTCAAAAAATTACAGAGAATGTTTCCTCACAAATTTATATGGGTTGAACTTGGTCTTCAGACAATCCACGAAAAAACAGCAAGGTATATCCGAAGAGGTTATGACCTGGCCTGTTTTGAGGAAGCCACCCATAAATTAGGCACTTTAAAGATTCCTGTTATTGTTCACCTTATAATAGGACTCCCAGGTGAAACCGATGAAATGATTCTCCAAAGCGTTACCTATCTGAACCAATTTTCAATATCCGGAGTCAAACTGCAATTACTTCATATTTTAAAAAATACAGATTTGCATAGGGAATATCTGGAGAACCCTTGGAAAGTCTATACCCTGGATGAATATTGCCGTTTGATCACCCGCTGTCTTGAATTGCTTTCTCCTGATATAGTAATCCACCGACTCACCGGGGATGGCCCCAAAGATCTGCTTGAGGCTCCATTATGGAGTCTTGACAAAAGAAAGGTTTTAAATACAATCCACAAAGAAATGAAACTACGTAACACATATCAGGGAAGAGGTTAGTATGACACAAGATTCACTCACTTTATACAAATTAATTGTTTTATACATGTTAAATAAAGTATCATTTCCAATGACAAAAGCTCAGGTTGGTGATTTTATTCTGGAGAAGGAATATACCACTTTCCTTACTCTGCAACAGGCCATGTCAGAATTAATTGATGCTAAGCTTATTACGGCAGAATCCATACGTAATCGCACACACCTTGCCATCACAGAAGAAGGAAAAAATACTCTTTATTATTTTGAAAACAGATTAAGTGAAGGTATAAAAAAAGATATCAATGGTTATTTTCGTGAAAATGAGCTGGAACTTAGAAATGAAGTATCTGTAATCTCTAATTTTTATAAAGCCACCAATGGAGAATATGAAGCCCACCTCATAGCCAAAGATAAAGATGTGGAATTAGTTAACATAAAACTTTCTGTTCCTTCTGAAGATGTGGCTGCCGCTATCTGTGATAACTGGCAGGAACGTAACCAGGAAATATATAAATTGCTGATTACGAACCTTTTTTAATGCTACTTTATCTTTGTATCCTCATTTAAACTTTAACTTTTATTTCTTTATTTCCGTATGCCTTTATTTCTGTATAACCTTATTTACATATCCTTTTATTTACGAATTATTTTTTCGGAAATATTTTTATTGAAAAAAGTGATAAATGGTCCAAGGCAGAAAGCACAGGTAAAAGTTCCAAGTCCAATTACTCCGCCTGATATAAAGCAGATTACAGCACAGAAAGCATCACAGAAAATTCTGCACCAGAAATAGGATTTTCCGACTTTCTTCTGAATAGCAAAAGGAAGACTGTCATAAGGCGAAATCCCAGCATCTGCACTTTGATATAAAGAAACAGCAAAGCTCATAGTTAAAACACCCAATAGCATAATAAGAATCTGAGTTAACAGATGCGTAGGCAAGGCAACATTCTTAGTCAGAATCATATAGGTAAAATCTGCTGTAAATCCTACAAAAACCCAGTTTACCAAAGTTCCCAGACCTATATATTCCCTTGCAAACATTAGTTGAACAATAAACAATACACTGTTTAAGCATAAAAGGAATGTACCATAGCTTACCCCTGCCAAAGCAGAAAGTCCTAATATCATCCCAGAATACGGATCATTTCCCAGGCAGGAAAAATGAAAAACAGAAACTCCAATCCCAATTCCCAGATTTCCCAATAACATCCCAAAAATTCTACGAATTGTTAATCCCTTAAACAAAATATCAGTTATTTTATTATTTTTATTTTCCACTAAGTATTTCTCCTACAATTCTTCCGTCTGTATTTCCCAATGATAATCCCATAAGCTTTGCAAGTGTAGGGCCTTCATCGTATAATGCTATTTCTTCGCTAAAAATTTGCGGAGTAATACCGCAACCGCTTGCCATAAAAAAAGTCTTATAATCAGGTTTATCCGGCAAATATCCATGAGTGGCACGCATTTTATGCTTTTTCACTTTATTAACCGGAAGAGTCAATTCTTCAAATTCATCAAGAAAATAAAAACCGGTTCTGGCTTCAAGCATTAAAGCACAGGTGTCATCTGCTCCCAGTTCTCCAGCTTCTTTTCCAGTAAATACCCGGTCTATACCGTACTTTTCATCTTGTGACAGTTTTGTAAACAATTGTGTCACTTCCTGTTTTAGTTTCTCATCCCCGCGGTATTTTGGATTTATATAGATATAACATGAGCCATCGCAATCTTTTGCAATTACCTTATAAGAAGTGATTTTATCCCCACTTGTTTTTAAATATCCATTTTCCTTTAGAATATAATTAAAATATACTACCGTATGAGTATCTAACTGACAGTGATCTCCTAAAACCACCACCGTAGTTTTATCCATATCCCCCGTCTGTTTCAAGGTGTCCAGAATCTCTCCTAATCGCACATCATGTCGTCTCATGGCATCTTTACTTTTTTCATGATCCAGTCCATAAATATGGCGATTGGTATCAAGGTCTGTTAAATGTATCAGAAATAATTCCGGATTATATTTTTTTATAGTTTCTATCGCTGTGGCATGTACAAAATTATCCAGAGCAGGCTGATGTATTCCATCTCTTAAATGTCCAAATTTTTTATTCATTTCCAGAAGAAATCCCAAAGAACTGTTTAGCGCTGAAACCATTACCTGTGTTTGCCAGGGTCTGTTGGCCAGAACCTCGGGAATACAGTATTTTATTTTGCTTTTTGCTGTTACCGGCCAGAGAAGTGCTGCTGTTTTCCAACCTGCCCTGATTGCTTCATCAAAAAGTGTAGTTCCATTTATATAGCTTCTCTGCCACATCCAGTCTGGTTCGGGTCTGGATGGCTGAAGGCAGGTATTATTAATAACTCTATGATGTACTGGCTTATTGCCCGTCATGATAGACACATGAGCCGGATAGGTCAATGTTGGATAAACACTGGATACATTATTGCAAAGTGCAGCCTTTTCTGAGAATTTTGCAAAATTGGGCAGGGTCTTCATAAATGCTATATCTCTTGCTCCCATTGCATCAAAAGAGATTATTATCACTCGGTTTGGGTTGTTCATTTCTTGCTTCCTCCTTAATTTTTTTCATGTGTTCTTTTATTTTTACTTCATACCCGTTCCCTGATGGATGATAAAATTCCGTTCCTTTTAGTTCGTAGGGTAAATATTGTTGGTTTACATAATTGTTTTTATAATTGTGAGCATATAGATAACCAGTTCCATGCCCTAGTTTTGCAGCATTTTTATAATGAGCATCCTGTAAATGAGGTGGAATTGGGAGATTACCAGTTTGTTTAACCATATCCATAGCACTTCCAATTGCACTGACTACCGCATTGCTTTTTGGAGCACAGGCTACATATGTCACTGCATGAGCCAGAATAATCTGTGCTTCCGGCATTCCAATTCTCTCTACTGCAAGTGATGCACTTACTGCTACATTCAGAGCATTTGGATCTGCGTTTCCCACATCTTCAGATGCACAAATCATAATACGGCGGGCTATAAAAGTAACATTTTCACCTGCATATAACATTTTTGCCAGATAATAAACTGCAGCATCCGGATCTGAACCTCGCATGCTTTTTATAAAAGCCGAAATATTATCATAATGGTTGTCCCCTGTTTTATCGTATCGTAACACCCTTTTCTGGATACATTCTTCCGCCACATCCATAGTTATATGAATCTTACCATCTTCGCTTCTCATAGTAGTCATAATGCCAAGCTCAATGGCATTTAATGCATGTCTTGCATCGCCGCCGGCAATATCCGCCAGAAATTCCAGTGCATCCTCATCAATTACAGCTTCATATGCACCCATACCCTTCTCTTTATCATAAACGGCTCTGCAAATTAATTCCTTCACATCTTCCTGGCTTAATGGTTCCAGCTCAAAAATTATGGATCTGGAAATCAAAGCTCCGTTTACTTCAAAATAAGGGTTTTCTGTGGTAGCTCCTATTAAAGTGATCGTACCATCTTCCACAAACGGCAAAAGATAGTCCTGCTGCCCTTTATTAAAACGATGAATTTCATCAATAAACAAGATGGTTTTTTTACCATACATACCCTTCATGTTTTTTGCCTTTTCTATAACTTCTTCCATATCCTTTTTTCCTGAAGAAGTAGCATTAATCTGTGTAAATTCGGCTTTGGTGGTATTTGCTATAACTTTTGCCAGTGTAGTTTTCCCAGTTCCAGGTGGACCATAAAAAATAATAGAGCTGATTTTATCCGCAGCAATAGCCCGGTAAAGCAATTTATCTTTACCGATTATATGTTTCTGCCCCACCACTTCTTCCAGTTTAACAGGGCGTAATCTGGCAGCAAGTGGAGAATCTTTTTCCTGATTTGTATTTCTCATGTATTCAAATAAGTCCATATAGTATCCTCTGATATAAAAAGTCCGTCATTTAGTATCTTATCACTAACTTGGTTTCTCCACAACAAAGTAAAATTAAATCCCTGAAATATCTAAATATTCTTGTTTTATCATGCTAAATGTAATATTCTTACTATATAAGTTTACTGGCGGAAATTACAACAATTTTACTACTATCTTAAATGGGGTTATAATGAATGAATGAACGTATTGCAGTGTTAACAGCCGGTTGGAATCGCGAATTTCTTAACTTTATGATGCAGGGAATTTGTCAGCGGGCTGCAGAAGATATGGCGGATGTATATTTATTTAATTGTTATGGCGATCATGATGAAAAAAGCCTGTTTAACAAAGGCGAATATAATCTTTTTAATCTACCGGAATTATCAAAATTTTCCGGTCTTATTCTGTTCCCCAATAATATTTCTTCCGCTCCGGTAAAAGAGAGCCTCCAGCAGAGAATACAGGAAGCAAAGATTCCTTCTATCAGCGTGGAATATGACCTGGAAGGAATGGATTTTGTTGGTATTGATAACTACACCGCGCTCTCTCAGATAATGGAACATCTGGTGGTTCATCATAAATTTACAAAGTTTTTTTATGTCAGTGGAATTGATGGTCATTATGAAAGCATGGAACGAAAAAGAGCTTTCACTGATGTACTTACAAAATATGATATTCCGGTATCAGACGATATGCTTCAAAATACCAATTATTCTCACGATGAAGCCTATCAGATCGCATCTGACTGGATCCTGGAAGGGAAACCACTTCCCGAAGCATTTGTATGCGCAAATGACGATCTTGCTATTGGAATCTGTGAAGCAATGTCTGAATTTGGTTACAGGGTTCCTGAAGATATTGTCGTTACAGGCTATGATAACTTTGAGGCTGCTATAAATTATTCACCAAGAATCACTACCGTAGATAGAGCAAAAAAAGAACTGGGCTACGAAAGCTGTAATCACTTATTTCAGCAGATTCATGGTGAAAGCGTTCCTCGTAAAGTTTTAATGGAGTCCCATCCTATTTTTTCTGAAAGTTGTGGATGCTCGGATATCAGTGCCAGAAATAATGATGCATTTCGTAAACAGTGTTTTAGAAAAGAGGCTGAAAATCGTAATCTGGATGGTTTCCTTCGATTGATGTCAGATGAACTTGTAAACTGTGATAGTTTCCATTCTTTTAAAGAAAAAGTTCAAAAATACCTTGCCAATTTTCATATTCATTCGTTTTATCTGATGGTAGAACATGATGAATATGATTTGTCAAAAGCTGCTTCGCTGGATTATAGAACGGAAGGCTACAGTGATACCATGGTACTTGCCTGTGCTATTGAAGGCGATGCCCGTCTTCCACTTTGTTCCTTAAATACCAGTGATTTATTTCCGGGTGCTTTTAGTGAAACTCCTCAGGGAAATTTATATATATTTTCACCTATCCATTTTCAGGATCGAAGCATTGGATACTGCGTCATAAAAAACAGTACTTATCTATTGGAACATTATTTTCTTTATACCTGGCTAAATACCTTAAACAGTACAATTGAAAATATCAGGCAGAAACGCACACTAAACGCCATTAATGATAAACTCAATGCTCTTTATATGCGTGATTTTCTTACTGATTTATATAACCGTTTCGGATACGAAAAAAAAGCTCTTCCCCTTTATCACAAAAACTGTGAAGAAGGGAAAGAAACTTTTGTTATATTCTTCGACATGGATCGTTTGAAATATATTAATGACTGCTTTGGTCATAATCATGGTGATCTGGCTATTATTACTTTGGCTAATACATTGAAAAAATATAGTCCAAAGGACGCACTTGCTATTCGATATGGAGGTGATGAATTCCTCATTATCGGAACCTTTGCCGGTTTGGATAATCTAAATGAGCTGATAGGAAAAATTACGAATGAACTAGCCGAAAAGACCAGATTATCCAATCTGCCTTATGATTTCAGCGTTAGTTTTGGTTTTGAGATTGCTCCCAGTAATTCCAAAATGCCCTTAGACATTTTCGTTGAAAAAGCAGATGCCAATATGTACCTGGATAAGCAACTAAAACGTAAGAACAGATTGGAGCGAAGTACTGATATTCTTATCTAATATTACCTGACCGGAAAATTTATGGCCTTTATGTATTCCTCCTGAAACAAAGCATTTTCAGCAAGATTAATGCTTCGGGTGTGGTTCATGAAGGCCAGTTCTTCTTTTTTACAATCATTACATCCATAAAGAAAAGCCCCAAGAAGGGAAGTGTTTCCTGCTGCAATTGTCTTGTCTTTTAAAAACTCCGGCAAAAGTCCAACTCTGATAGCACTTTCTATATTAAGATAATATCCAAACCCCCCTGCCAGAAAAACTCTGTCAATCTGGTCATATGTTATTTCTTTTTC
>Ga0302296_1001760_pt1 | contig 15061 bp, 13 predicted proteins | sample III_Fen_N3_1_FD_194546 | JGI IMG/M metagenome (GOLD analysis project Ga0302296, IMG submission 194546) | Peat permafrost microbial communities from Stordalen Mire near Abisko, Sweden - III_Fen_N3_1 | ecosystem: Environmental > Terrestrial > Soil > Wetlands > Permafrost | place: Sweden: Abisko... | reverse complement strand
ATAGAGCCTGTCATTTGACCACTTTCCATAAAGCGACTGATCAGTATCGAAGTTCCAATCACCAATAAAATGGATGGAGCCAATGACATAATCGACCGGGATACTTTCAATCAATTCATTGATTTCATTTTCACGGCCAGGAAAATAATCGACCTCAATACCAAACTTGATTTTTATTTGATCTTCATATTTAAATTTAAGATCAAGTATTTGTTGTGACATCACGGGAATATCGCTTAGCCTGACAGCCCAGTTTACAGGTTTGAGGCAAACATGATCGCTGAATCCGATTTCGTCTAAGCCTTTCGTTATGGCGATGCGGATCATGTCTTCATACGAATCTTTGCCATCCGACAAGATTGAATGTGTATGATAATCGATCATTCCAATCATGTGTTTATTTCTTAACTAAGATTTTAATGTTTCTGTATTGAGTTAATCCACCATGATCTTGCAATCCGATATTTCCTTTTTTAGCCAGCCCATAGTAAGGATAATCTTTCCATTTTCCGTTTGCTTTGCGAGAGTTCCAATCGGCATCCCATAGCGTATAGTCTACCACTTTAACCCCATTAAGATAATGCTGAACATGAGTTCCGTCAACGATAATACGGGTTTGATTCCATTCATTTAAATCTTTGACCACCGCATTTTGAGGAGCATTCATTCCATAATTTGCGCCAGAGTATTGGTTGTCGTGTAATTTTTCAGGCCAACCTTTATCGTCAAGCAATTGGTATTCAATTCCGGATTCATAGATTGCTTTACCAATTTTCTCGTTTACGTGATAGAAGATTCCGCTATTGCTTTTGGATGCAATTTTCCATTCCATGTAAAGCTCAAAATTTTGGAACTTTTCTTTAGTGACAATATCGCCACCATGATCGCTACCGTTACCTGAATTGTTTAACACTCCGTCAATGACTTTCCATCCTCCGGTAATTGCTTTTCCTTGAAACAATCTCCATCCATCCAGATTTTTCCCGTTGAACAGCAATTGCCAACCTTCTTTTTTTTCTTTTTCGGTTAAGGTATTGATACTGTTTTGCGCATTAACAGCAAGAAATGCTGTTGTAGCGATAAATAAAATCATTAATTTTTTCATTTGTATTAATTTTAAAATTAAGTTTTTACAACTATGGTCTTATTGAACCTAAGAAAAAAATCTCCTGGCGTTATTTAATATGTTGTTGTTGTGATATTTACAAGCTTTTGTTGCAGAAGCATGATTTCTCTTTTATAATTTTTCAAAAAGCGTTTGAAATTATCAACTTATAACGAGATGAACAAATTTGTGAGTTTGTTTTGACGAATTAATTCCGGATGTTGAACTCCTGAGATAAAAAAAATTGAGGCGACTAAAACAAGTCGCCTCAAAGCCATGAAAACAATTAAACAATGTTCAGAAAACAGAAAACTAGAAACAATTATATCGTTAAGATCTCGATGGTTTTCTCATCGAGCATTTTGTCAATTTTTTTGCTGAAATCATTAACTAAATTTTGAACTTCTTCGCCAGCGTCTTTTTCAAGATCTTCAGAAAGGCCTTCTTTCAAAAGTTTTTTCAAATTATCGTTGGCTTCTTTTCTGGCGGTACGTAAACTTACTTTAGCAATTTCACCTTCTTTGTTTACCTGCTTCACCATGTCTTTACGACGTTGTTCGGTTGGGGCAGGAACATTAATGCGTATGATTTCTCCGTTGTTGTCGGGATTAAACCCTAAGTTTGAATTAATAATTGCTTTCTCAATGGGGTGAATCATGTTCTTTTCCCAAGGTTGAATTGCAATTGTTCTTGCATCCGGAGTATTAATGTTCGACACCTGAGCAATTGGAACCATGCTGTCGTAGTAGTTTACTAAGACGGTATCCAACATTCTGGGAGAAGCTTTTCCGGCACGTAAATGAACCAACTCTTTATCAAGATGGGCAATCGCATGTTCCATCTTCTCCTTACAAATATCAATGATCATCTGAACCTCTTCATGCATATAAACTAACTCTTTGGGTTTTTTAAAGTGCTGGCAGCAAATATAAATAAAAAATAATAAACTTTAATTTCTCTTTCAAAATTATCCGCAACCCATTTTTTATTAGAGATGTACGTAAGTACCAATATTTTGGCCATCGATAACCTTTCGAAGGTTTCCAACAATGTCCATATTAAAGACAATAATTGGCAGGTTATTTTCTTTACACATGGCCGTTGCTGTCAGATCCATTACTTTCAATCCTTGTTGATATATTTCGTCGAAGGATATTTGTTCGTAACGGGTTGCAGTAGGGTCTTTCTCCGGATCGGCTGTATAAATACCATCTACCCGGGTTCCTTTTAACATGACATCAGCTTCAATTTCAATTCCACGTAAGGAAGATCCGGTATCTGTTGTAAAATAGGGGTTTCCGGTTCCGGCAGAAAAAATAGCTACTTCTCCTTTTCCCAAAGTTTCAATTGCTTTTTCTTTGGAATAGAATTCTCCAATTGGCTCCATTCGTATAGCGGTTAAAACGCGGGATTTGCACCCAACATTTAATAGCGCAGAGTTTAGTGCCAAGCTATTAATGACTGTTGCCAACATACCCATTTGGTCTCCCTTTACCCGGTCGAACCCTTTCGTTGCACCACTTAGTCCTCTGAAAATATTTCCTCCACCGATCACAATCCCAATTTGTACCCCAAGATCAGCAATTTCCTTTATCTGATCGGCATACTCTTTTAGTCGTTGTTGGTCAATTCCGTATTGCTGGTCTCCCATGAGGGATTCTCCACTAAGTTTTAGCAAGATTCGTTGAAACTTTGGCATGTCAGTTAATTTTTTAGCAAAAGTATATTAAAAGTTTTAAAGGTGCTGAATAATTGAAATGGTAAAATAAAAAAAGTCAACCCGAATCTGATTGACTTTTTTCAAAGGCTTTTGCGTTCAAAGGCTTTGCTAGATGCATTCTATGCTTGTCTTTTTATTGAGGATGTCCAATGTATCGTTAACAAGCGAGAGCTTCCGTATTTCCTGATCTTCCAGATTAATCTTAAAAAAACCTTCCAAATAATATACAAAAAGTGTCCAGTCTACCTGATCGAAATTAAGGTCGTCTTTAAAGGAAGCTTCAAGTTTTATTTGTTCCCGATGCACTCCGGTTTTTCTAAGTACCTTGTATAAGGTTCGCTGATTCTTCTTATTTTCCATATTCCTGTGTTTATTTTCTGAACCACATTCCTGTTGAATTTGATTCGGAATGAGCGGCGCAAAGGTAAGAAATAAGCTATTCGACCGATGGATTTTATTAGTCCAATAAAGTATCTGTCACAATTGTAACACCAATATTCCAATTCAGGATATTGTATTTTTGAAATTGTTATCTGTTAAAGTGTTCTACTGAAGATGGTTGTGTTCTTTTGATTGTTGCGCTTTTTGCTCTGGTAATGCGGGTTACATTAATTTAATATCGCCAGTATGCACAAATCTAAAACAAGGTTTCAGCCCAGTCGCGCCTGAGCAAACTGTATATCTCAAGGTCAATATAGGTATGGTTGTGCCTTTCTCCTCCACGTTCAATTCCTTCAAAGGAAAATCCTAGCCGCTTGGGAATTGCTGAGCTTTTGTCGTTTCCTGTTCCACAGCAGATTCTGACTCTATTCATATCCATATTTCGGAAAGCCAAATTGATCATTTTACGGGTTGCAGTAGTTGCGATTCCCTTTCCAGTCATTTTTTCAATCAGCCAGTAACCAATTTCGAGCTTGTCATTGATGCGGTCAATGTCTTTGAATCCAATTAATCCGGCAAATTCGTGTTTGTGCCAGATTACATAAACCTCATCACGAATGACAAGCGTTTTTTCCAATATCGATTTGACAAATTTTTCAGTATCAACCGGTTTATGGGTGAAATCGACAAACGGTAGCCATTTTCTCAGGAAATTGCGATTGTGATTGATGGCATTAAAAATTAGCTCAACATGGGTGAGGTTTAATTTCTCAAGGAACAGATTTTCATCGATCGTAAGTTTTTCCATAGTGTAGCCTCCTTCTAGATGAGTGTTTGTATGATTTCATAGTACCAAAATACAATAAATTTTATTTAGAAAGATACGTTTCATTATCTTTGTTTTTGTTTACGTCCGAAGAGATGGATTGGTTAAACATGTTATTAAATAGTTGAATTATTAAAAATTAGACGGAGTGAAAAAATTAGCATTGTTGATCGTTTTTGCAGGATTGTTTGTCAATATGTCTTGTGGGTTCTCTGGTAAAAACAAAGAACGAAAGTTGCAGATTGAAACCGAGTTTGGGACTATAAAAGTCAAACTATACAATGAAACGCCTTTACACCGGGATAATTTCATCAAGCTTACCAGTGAAGGTTTTTATTCGGATTTGCTGTTTCACCGTGTTATTAAGGGATTTATGATTCAGGGCGGAGATCCGGATTCGAAAAATGCAGAACCTGGCAACCGTTTAGGTGGAGGCGATCTGGGATATACCATTCCAGCTGAGATCAATCCGAAGTTTTTTCACAAAAAAGGAATTTTGGCTGCAGCCCGTAAAGGCGATCAGGTTAATCCGGAGAAGCGATCGTCGGCATGTCAGTTTTATATTCTTCAGGGAAAAGTATTTCGGAATAGCGAGCTCGATTCTATCGAATTAAATATGGATGCTGTCAGAAAGGATAATCTTTTGCGGGCAAAAATGCAAACTATTCAACCTGAGATGAATAAGCTTGCTTCGGAAGGAAAACAAGATGAAATGAGAGCCCGGTTTAATGCTATGAAAGATGAAGTTCTGGCAGAAGCCGCAAAATTACCTCCGGTTAAATTTTCGGAAGAACAACGCAAAATCTACACTACCTTAGGAGGATATCCTTCGCTGGATAATAATTATACCATTTTTGGTGAAGTCACCGACGGATTAGAGGTGTTGGATCAAATAGCCCAACAGCCTACCGATCAGTTTGACCGACCGCAGAAGGATATAAAATTCAAGATCACCATTTTAAAATAAAATATTATCCCGGCCAAAAAAAACAGGATTCTGGAATATTTAATTCACTTTAAATACTGAATCATTATCTTTGCCGATCAATACAATAGCAGAAATCAAATGTTAGACAGGATTAAAGCATTAAAGGCCGAAATTGAACAGGCTTCTGTTTCAGCCAAGGAAGAAGTTGAAGAACTACGTATAAAATACATTAGTAAAAAAGGTTTGGTCGGACAACTTTTCAATGAGTTTAAAGATGTTCCGGTTGAGCTGAAAAAAGAAGTTGGGCAGGCCATTAATGAATTGAAGGAATTGGCCGTTACGAAGATAAATGAGCTAAAAGATAATTTTGAGGCTGAAGAACAGGGAGCATCAGGTATTGACCTGACTATGCCCGGAGATCCAATCCGTTTGGGAAGCCGTCATCCATTATCGGTTGTAAAAAATGAAATGATCGATATTTTTACCCGGCTGGGATTTACTATTGCAGAAGGTCCTGAGATTGAAGATGACTGGCATGTATTTTCGGCACTGAATTTTCCACCGGAACATCCGGCTCGTGATATGCAGGATACGTTTTTCATTGAAAAAGATCCCGATGTTTTGCTTCGCACGCATACTTCAAGTGTGCAAATCCGTGTTATGGAAAAGACTCAGCCGCCAATCCGTGCTATTTTCCCCGGACGTGTTTTCCGAAATGAAGCCATCTCTGCTCGTTCACATTGCATCTTTCACCAGATAGAAGGTTTATATGTTGATGAAAATGTATCGTTTGCTGATTTAAAACAGACGTTGCTTTATTTTGCCCGTGAGCTTTTTGGCGAAAAATCGCAGATTCGTCTTCGTCCATCATACTTCCCATTTACAGAGCCATCAGCAGAGATGGATGTGAGCTGTTCGATTTGTGGAGGAGAAGGATGTAACGTATGTAAACATACCGGTTGGCTCGAAATTCTGGGCTGTGGTATGGTTGATCCTAATGTTTTGGAAGCGTGCAATATCGATAGTAAAAAGTATACAGGCTTTGCATTCGGAATGGGTATCGAACGAATCACGATGCTGAAATACGGTATTAAGGATATTCGACATTTCTTTGAGAACGATGTCCGGTTCCTGAAACAATTTGAATCAGCAAATTAGAAATTACCAGATAGCCGATAGAATATAAAAAGTCCCGACTCTAAAAGAATCGGGACTTTTTTGTTTAAACAAATAGTTCGTAGAATAGAAGTGCTAAAATGCCATATTCGGTTAACTGTGATTTCATGAAGTGACGAGCTTTGGTCATGTGATCTTCAACAGTTTTAATCGAAATATTCAGTTCTTCGGCAATGGCTTTGTTGCTAAGTCCTTTCTCTTTACTAAGCTTAAAGATTAGCTTTCGTTGCGTTGGCAGTTGTTCTGTTAATTCTCTTATTCGATCGGAAAGATGGTTGTAATCGTATTGTTCTCCATTGTCGGAATGCTGATGAACCACCTTGTAATACAGGTAATCCAAGTATTCTTTTTCAGTGGTTTTTTTTCGAAAGAAGGATATTACCGAATTTTTCGTGACGGTAAAAAGATAAGCTTCCAGATTGGTGTCGTCGTTTAGGGTATCGCGCTTATTCCAGATCGAGATAAAGACCTCCTGCACAACATCCATTGCATCTTCCTCGGTTTTTAGGTAAGCAAAAGCAAAGTTATAAAGTCTGCGGCTATAGGCATTGTACAGACTAGTAATCGCATTTTTATCGTTGCTTTTGAACTGTTTAAAAAGGTCTTTTGCTTCTGATGAGTTCATCTTCGTTGTGTTGCCTCACAAATGTATAAAAATGTTTGATACCTGTTCGGCTGTTAAATCTTTGTATTCAACCATTTTTTTAACTGTTTTCATGAAAATGCCAGATTTTAGGCCAATACTTTGCTGTCTGCTTTGTTCGGTCGAAAGGATCGTCCCCTTAACTACGGCATTCATAATTTTGTTTAACTGTTGGCAAAAATAATAGAAATAGAAGGGCCGGTGATTACAAAACTATTAATTGAATATAAATACAGTACAAAAGAGAAGTTTTTAGGAATTTAGAGCAGGGGTTTTAATTAATCTGGACGTTGAACTAATTGTAAAATGTAAAACCAGAAAAATGAGTGATTTTTTTAACCGATTTTTAAAGAATGATTGTAGTGAGGGCGATTTAAAGTCGGTCATTGAGCTATTTCATGTGCCAGAGAAAAAGCAATTGCTGGATGAGGAAATGCATTTACATTGGGAAAACACTTCCAATGAGGAGAATTGTTCTGATTTTGACAATACTTTATATCGGATACATTATACGATTAGCCAGCACGAAAACGAAAATCCACCGAAGGTTTCTATTTTTACTTACCTTACCCGTATTGCTGCGGTCTTATTTATCCCTTTATCTTTAGCTCTTGGGTATCAATTTATGGCCAAATCATCAAAGGATGCAATTTTACAGACTATATCAACTCCGCTTGCTTCTCGCACTAGTTTTGAATTACCTGATGGATCTAAGGTTTGGCTAAATGCCGGGTCAACGATTTCGTTTCCGACAAAGTTCAGTGGAGAATCGCGTGAGGTAAAGCTTTGTGGGCAGGCTTATTTTGATGTAGTAAAAAATCATACTCCATTTCTTGTTGCAACGAATAAGTTTTCAATTAAGGTATTGGGAACTGCTTTTGATGTCTCAGCTTATCCTGATGAAGATGCATTAGTTACTCTTGAACGCGGAAAAGTTAGTATAGGAACAGTGGCTAAGAATGGAATAAGTTTAGACCCCGGACAGCAGGCTATAATCAATAAATCGGATGGCACAATTGAGAAACACGATGTTGATTCCCGGGTTTTTGTGGCCTGGAAGGAAAACCGGTTAACATTTGTTGATGAACCGCTTGAGAAAGTTGTTGCCTGTCTGGAGCGGTGGTATAATTTGGATATTAAGATTGAGGATGAGTCGATCCGGAAATTAAAAGTGAATGGAATTATTGAATATGAGACGATTAATGAAGTTTTAGCGTTGCTGGAAATTACAGCTCCAATTCGCTATAGCTATGATAAAGACAAGCATATTTTCAAATTACGAGCTAAATAAATGGGAAAAATTTCGACGCCTATGCAAATACTTGTTTTATAAACCATTTGGTCCAATAGAAGGACTAAAAACAGAAGTGGGAAAGCGTCCAACTTTCCCACTTGTGAAAAATAATTTCGGATAAAAAATTATTAATCTAAACATTTCAAACTTATGAAAAAAAATGAATTACGGAAAGGCTATTTGCGAGCCTTTTTGCTAAAACTTTTATTTGTTATGAAGCTAACATTGATGTTTTTATGTTTATCTGTACTCTCTGTTTTTGCTACAGAAACCTACTCTCAAACGACGAAACTTTCCATTTCAATGAATAATACAACCATTGAAAATGTTTTGAAGAGTATTGAAGATCAGAGTGAATTTCGTTTTTTCTATACCGAAAAGGTCGCAACAGACAAAAAAATATCGGTTGATTTTCAAAAAACTTCAATCGATGAAATTCTAATCGAGTTATTTAAGGATACACAAATTTCTTATCGGTTAGTCGGGAGGCAAATTGCGCTGTATAATAAGGGTAACAATCCGGAATTTATACAGTCAGAGCAATTGCGTGATCTCAAAGGTAAAGTTATGAGTTCTTCAGGGGAGGCTATTCCCGGAGTTTCCGTTGCTATAAAAGGAACCACAAAAGGTGCTATAACTGATGCCGATGGAAATTATACTTTGACAAAAGTTCCGGAAGGTTCGACCTTACGCTTTTCTTTTGTTGGGATGAAGACTCTGGAGGTTAAAATTGAAGGAAAATCTGTCATTAATATTCGATTGGAAGAGGAATCAGTGGGTATTGATGAAGTTGTAGCGATAGGTTACGGTACACAGAAAAAAAGAGATGTAATTGGTTCATTAGCTTCTTTATCGGCTGATGATGTAAAGAAGACTTCTCCGGTTTCAATCGAATCAACCCTTCAGGGTATGGCTGCTGGTGTGCAGGTAAACTCTGGGGCAGGAATTCCTGGAGCTCCTCAACAGATCAAGATTCGTGGTGTGGGTTCCATTTCTTCAGGTACCGATCCGCTCTGGATTGTTGATGGAATTCCAATTGTAAGTGGTCCTATTGACCCTAGTTTCAATGGTGAAATCAGTCAGAGTATTCTGGCCATGATCAACCCAAACGACATCGAATCAATTCAGGTTTTGAAAGATGCTGCAGCCACTTCAATTTATGGTTCGCGCGGATCGAACGGGGTTATTTTAGTAACAACCAAAACTGGAAAGAAAGGCCGGACTAAAGTCGATCTGGAAATTAAATCAGGTGTCAGCGACTGGGCAAAAACCAACATTGGGTATGCTAATGGTAAGGATTATATTTCCATTATGGATTTGGCTATGAAAAATATCGGTGCTGGTCAATATGATCCTGCGAATGCTGTCAAACAGCTTGATGGCGCAACTGAAGGGATAACACGTACTGAAGCTTTGAATACCAATACCAACTGGATTGATGCCATTTCACATACAGGTTCGTTCTACGAAGCTAACCTTTCGGTTAGTCAGGGTTCTGAAAAAGGAAATTCTTATTTGTCACTTAAGTACAGAACTGACGATAGCAACCTCAAATTTAATAGTATGGAAAACTATTCAGCAAACATTAACCTAAATCACAATCTAATGAAGAACTTCGATTTGGGTTACCACTTGCTGGCTTCATATACTGATAACGACCGTGTTAAATCGGGCGACGGGAAGCAAGGTGCAGGAGGTTGGGGGCAGGTTAACTCCAATTCGTTACCATGGATGAAGATTTACGATTCAAATGGGTTTAACGGATACTGGAACTCCCGTGCATCGGTAAATGCTTTAGCCGGTGTTGATCCCATCAACTCGCAATCGAATCTAAAAACTATTAACGTTCTTTCAGGCTTAAATGCAACATGGAAATTACCAATAGAAGGGTTATCGATAAAAGGAGAACTTGGAATGAACTATGTAGCCAATCGCAGTCGTTCATGGCGAAGTGATGCATTATTGGTTAACGGTGCTGTTGCTCAGGAAATGCAATACGAAACAAGTACGACGAACTACAATGCTTATTTCAATTACGATGTTCCACTTCCTAAATTACATGATTTGAATATCGTTGGCGGTGTTGAAAACACACGTCAAATAGCACATTCAATGAGCCTTACAGGCACTGGACTGGTTGGAAAATTTCCTGAAGTTGGTACTCCAAACGTTTTGAGTGGCAATAGTGGTCTTGGAGGTGAATCGTATCTAAGAGGTTTCTTCGGTAGGGCTAATTATAAGCTTGCGGATAAGTATCTGGCCGGAGTTAGTGTTCGTCGCGATGGTATTTCGAAATTTACAGCAGATAATCGTTGGGCCACATTCCTTTCTGGTTCGCTGGGATGGATCATTTCTGAAGAAAAATTCTTCCATTTTAAATCTGTTAGTTTGCTTAAATTGAGAGGCAGTTACGGGCAAACCGGTAACACCAACATTCCGAGCGGAATTACAACCGATGGATGGGGAATCAACAGTGGTTCGTCAACTTTAGCCTCGACAAATAATACATATCTGGCATTCATTGGAAACTCCGATATTAAATGGGAAACAACCAATTCACTCGATGCCGGTATTGATTTTGGTTTATTCGGGAACCGCATCAATGGATCGTTGGCTTACTACCAGAAAAAAGTATCCAACATGTTGCTTGCTGTTACTTTGCCACCAACCGCTGGTATTTGGGAAGCACAAAACTATTGCTGGCAGAACATTGGCGATATGAAAAACGAGGGTTTCGAGTTCAATGTGAATTCAGTTATTTACAATAAACACGACTTCACATTCAAGCTCGGATTAAATATTTCAACCAACAAGAACAAAGTTCTGTCGTTAGATCCAGCATCTGATGCCAATCATGTTGGTATTCTTCAGGCAGCAGAAGAAGGGATCATCCGTACAATCACCAAATCTGGCTTGCCATGGGGAACTTATTACATGGCAGAATATGCAGGTGTTGATTCTCAGAAAGGTATTCCGCTTATTTATGAAGTTAAAACATTGGATGACGGAACAACTGCACACACAGGAAATATTATTCCGGCAACTAATGAGAATATGAGCAACAACCGTATGATGCTTAAAGGGAAAACTGCTTTACCAAAATTGCTTGGCGGATTCAATACCGACTTCAATTACAAACAGTTCGATTTGAGCTTGGTGTGGTCGTTTGTAACAGGAAACTACATATACAACCGTGTGTTCCAAAGCTCAATGACTCCTAACCAGGGAATGCTTGTTCTGAATAAAAAATTGTTAACCGATAGCTGGACAAAACCGGGCGACAAGACTTATTGGCCACAGGTTGTAGCAGCAAACCTGTATATGTACGATAATGCCGGGAACCCAACAACTACAGGAGTTGCCTATGGTTCTGATAACAATACACCTTCATCTCAATACCTCGAAAAAGGTGATTATCTGAAACTTCGTAATGTTACGTTAGGGTACACCATTCCTTTCGATCTAATAAACAGATACAAAATCAGTTCGGCTAGAATTTACGTGTCGGCCAGCAACCTGTTAACCCTTACCAAATTCTCGGGTTACAATCCGGAAGCCGGTATTGACCAGGCTACCGGAGGTAGTTACTCTGTGTTTACATCAATGCCTGCATCGCGTACGTTTATGTTTGGTCTGAGCCTTAACTTTTAATTCTTATGGTCATGAAAAATACTTTAAAAGCAATATTTGCAATATGCCTGTTATTTATTATTCCGTCGTGTAACAACGATAAGTTTTTCGAATTGGAAAGACCTAATCAGTATCCGTGGACTAATGTAAAAGAACTTGAATTGGCTGTTAGGACACCTTATCTTTTGCTTATGGGGAATGCCTGGGGTAGCCCGGTTGGCGCTTTGGGTCTGAGAGGTTTTGCAGAGTCGGATATCTCACAGTACCTTAATGGAATTACCGGAGCAACCTACTACTATGAATATTATAACCGGAAATGGGAAACGACAGTTCTGAATAGCGCTGATAAGGAATTAGAGTTAGCTTTCTCTTACCTTTACCAGATTTCAACTGAAACCAATGCACCATTGAAATTAATCAAAGATGCCGAAACTACCGGGAAAGATGTATTCCCAAATATGACTGCAACCGACCGGGAAACGGTAAAACGCTATAAAGGTGAGTTGTTGTTTATGCGTGCAGTTGGTTATTGGTATTTAGCCCGCACCTGGGCTCCGCCTTATGATCCCAATGGTGCAAACGATGGTAAATACTTCGTTTTGCGCCGCGACTATGTAAATGGTGCCAGCGATATTAAAAAAGGTACGCTGGCTACTGTTGCCGAAGTTTACAATTCCATTGTCCAGGACTTAAAAGATGCGATCAGCATACTCCCAACGACTTACGTTTCTTCCGAAATAAGTCCAAGAACCAGAGTAAATAAATATGCGGCACAGGCTATGCTTGCACGTGTTTATTTCTACATGGGGCAATATGCTTTGGCAAAAGCTCAGCTCGACGATGTAATTGGCAGTGGAATGTACAATTTGAACGATGACCCAATTCAGGCTTTTAACAGAGTTGCCGGAGAAGGCCAGAGTAACGAAATCATTTGGGAAATTGCTATCGATAAAACCTCCAGTAAATTCGACCGTCTTCCAACCGTTTTTTCAAAATGTAATTATAATACCAATGGTGGTGGCCGTGATCAATTCTGGAACCATTGCTCATGGGCCGCATTTCCAATGTCGTACTCAACTTTAATGAAAATTGGCTGGCTGAATCCTAATTTGTCAGTTGGCTCAGCGGCTACTGGCGATAAACGTTATACTCAAACATTCATCCGGTTGGAAGGATACAAAGCCAATCCTTATACTGCTGCTGCTAATCCTACGGAATACTGGAATTGGATGAATACTTACGAACAACGCTATTCTCCGCTTACTTATCCAATGGTATGGCAGGATAAACATTATCGTGCGCCCACCAGTGGTCGTCGTTCGAATCGACCGATGCTACGTTTGGCTGAAGCGTACCTCACCCGTGCCAGCATCCTCATGTTGAACGGTGATAAAGCAGGTGCCGCCGCCGATTTAAATGTTGTTCGTAAAAGAGCTGGATTAAGCAATGTTAGTTCATCGGCAATAACCGAAACCGACATCGAAAATGAACGCATTAAAGAACTGGCTGGCGAACATGCTGATCGTCTTTTATACTTGATTGCCATGCGTAAACCAATTGGTATCGGCGACCGTGACCCAAGTAAGTTCTCACCAATACTACCTCCATATTCGAAGTATTATTGGCAGGTTCCTGAAGCTGAAAAGCAAAACAATGACGCATATAAATAATAGATAGCAGTAAAATATTAGCGTAGTTCATTTGTAAAATTGCATTTGAACTACGCTTTTTTTTGTCTTATCCAAAAAATTTCGTTCAGGTCTGTTAATAAAACTAACCATGAAATCCAAGATTTTTAAACTGTTTCTTACCTTTTGCATTTTGTCTTTTTTTCAGAATGGGAATTTAATTTACGCACAGCAAGTTCCTTCCTTAAAAGCAAAAATTTCGGTTTCGCCGGAAATGCGCAGCTCGTTTCTCAAAAATGGTCGGTTGATACTTCGGTTGACCAAAAATCATGGCAAAGAACCTCGAAAGGGAGCTGAAATAACCATCGGAGCAACGGCTCAAAATTGGGATCCAAACGTTCCGTTTATTATCGATACGAAGGATAAAAAAGTACTTGCCGCAGGTCTTGATAACGGTTCTTTTCATTCATCCGAAAAGTATTATTGTCAGGTCATTTACAAGCAAAATGAAGACGATGGACAGGAAAATGTTCCTGGTAACCTATACAGCAACGTGGATTCCACAGTTTTGTCGCCCAATGTCCAAATAAACCTGAGCCTCGAAAAGTTGATCCCTCCTTTTGAGATCATTAAAAATAAGTTTGTAAAATCGGTAGTTATCAAAAGTAAACTTCTATCTGATTTTTCAGGAAAGTCTCGTTATCTGCAAGCTTCCGTGCTGCTTCCTTCAGGCTATTTCGACCATCCGGAGCGGTCGTACCCCATTTGTTATAGGGCACCTGGGTTAAACGGTCGTGCCTATTATATTCGTGACTTTATCACCGATCACGAGTTCGCTGATTGGTGGTTTACAGAGCAAGCACCACAAATCATTTATGTTTGTCTTGATTCTCAGGGACCTTATGGTGACACTTACCAGGTTGATTCTGAAAATAATGGCCCCTGCGGCAAAGCGTTGACCGAAGAGTTAATCCCGGAAATCGAACGTCAGGTTCGGTACGATTCAAAAAGTCACCAACGCTTTTTGACCGGTTATTCAACAGGTGGCTGGATTGCTTTGGGGCTGCAAATATTCTACCCTGATTTCTTTGACGGGACATGGGCTTATAGTCCAGACCCTGTTGATTTTGAACATTTCGGCTTAATAAATATGTACGCTGACGAAAGTATTTTTTATAATCGTTTTGGCTATCTTCAGCCGGGCAGACGAACCATTTATGGTGAACCAATCCGCTCCATGAAAGACTGGATTGCCGATGAGAATGTGGTTAGCCGGACCAACAATTACCTGGTTTCCGGAGGTCAGTTTGGTGCCTACAATGCGGTGTTCAGTCCAAAAGGAAAAGACGGGCTTCCGGCGTTGGCTTTTGATCCGGTTACCGGGAAAATCGATCGGGAAATTGCCAGACGATGGGAAAAGTATGATCTGAAGAAAGTTCTTGAAAAGAACTGGTCAACACTTGGGCCGAAACTTCAGGGGAAAATTTGGATTTGGACTGGAGATATGGATGGTTTGTATTCGAATGTGGCAACCCGATTTTTGAAAATGTATCTGGATAAAACCGAGAATCCCAAATCGGATGCCAAAATCTCATTCACTCCAATGGCGGGTCATTGTCAGGAGTGGAAAGATAAAGCGGTGCTGATTTTAATTTCGGGAAAAGTGTCGATGAACGAAAAATAGAATTTAATTCATTCTGTTGTGCTTGCATGTAGTTTTTGTATTACGA
>Ga0302296_1001755_pt1 | contig 15125 bp, 16 predicted proteins | sample III_Fen_N3_1_FD_194546 | JGI IMG/M metagenome (GOLD analysis project Ga0302296, IMG submission 194546) | Peat permafrost microbial communities from Stordalen Mire near Abisko, Sweden - III_Fen_N3_1 | ecosystem: Environmental > Terrestrial > Soil > Wetlands > Permafrost | place: Sweden: Abisko... | reverse complement strand
GGCTTAGTTGCGTTACCAAACTTGCTTATTTTCAACTTTTTAATACCATTATTCTCGCCTTTAGTCGATATTTTGTTCATCGCCGGACTGTTTATGCGGGATGCTGATCAGTATATTTTCTTCTATCTGCTTTACTTTTTGGTAGATTGTATCATATCCTCGTTGGCTTATCACTATGACAATCAGAAATTTGATTTAAAAAAAGCAATGTATTTGTTTGTTCAACGGTTTGTATATAGACAGATATTATTTTATGTACTTTACAAAGCATATAAAAAGGCATGGAAAGGCGAATTGGTAAGTTGGGGAGCCATGAAGCGAACGGGCAATGTAAAAGAATAGCATAGATTATACTGACAATCTCAATTCGTTGAGTATAATATTAAGAATAATGTAAATAAACATCGCATGAAAGCAAGTTATGAACGTTCTGGCTTAACACCATTAACCTTTAGAACATCTTGTATTTCAGGCAAATAATTTCAAACTGCTCTACAACAGCTAAGAATAGTTGTCAAATGAAATTATTTTTCGTTATTTTACAACACTTTTAATACTAATTTAACAACAACAAACATGGCAGTTACGATAAAAGAAGTAACAACAAAAAAAGAATTAAAGAAATACATTTGGTTTGGAATAAATCTGTATAAGAATTGTGAGTTTGCTGCACCTCCATTGTTGATGGACGATCTTTTTAATCTGAGTAAAGGGAAAAATCCGGCACTTGATTTCTGCGATGTAGCCTATTTTCTTGCATATAAAAATAATAAAATTGTTGGGCGAATAGCTTGTATTATAAATCCTGTGTCGAACGAGACCTGGAAAGAAAAACACGCACGATTTGGTTGGTGCGACTTTATTGATGATGCAGAAGTATCTACAGCCCTTTTTGACAAAGCCATAGCATGGTCGAAAGAAAAAGGAATGACAGCCATTCACGGACCGCTTGGTTTCACCGATTTCGATCGGGAAGGACTGCTCATTGAAGGTTACGATCAACTAGGAACGATGGCAACCAATTATAATTATCCTTATTATGTGAAGCATGTTGAGGATTATGGTTTTGCAAAGGATATTGATTGGAACGAATACAAGATCACTGTTCCCGAGGTTTTTCCAGAGAAATATTTCCGCATTGCTGAAATTGTAAAGCAAAAATACAACCTGCGGTCACTGCGTTTCAAATCGAGGAAAGAAGTTGTTGATAATTATGCTTTGAAAATATTTGACTTGCTGAACCTGTGTTATTCTCATTTGTATGGTTTCACCAAGCTAAACGAGAAACAAATTGCTTTCTATATCAAATTGTACTTCAGCTTTTTCAGGCTAGACACCATTTCAGTTGTAGTTGATGAAAAAGACGAAGTAGTAGCTTTAGGAATTGCAATGCCAAGTTTTACGAAAGCGATGCAAAAAGCCAAAGGCAGTCTCTTTCCGTTTGGATGGTATTACATGCTTCGGGCAATCAGCAAAAATGATATGGTGGATTTGTACTTAATGGCCGTTCACCCCGATTATCAAAACAAGGGAGTTAATTCGGTAATGTTTGCAGACATTATGCCAACCAGTGCAAAGAATGGTTATAAATTTGCCGAAAGTAACCCTGAGCTGGAGTCAAACACAAAAATGTCATCGCAATGGGGAAGCTTTGAACATGTGAACCACAAAAAGCGCAGAGCATACATTAAACATTTCTAGCAAAATAAATATAATTGAGCAGTACGAAACTACTGCTCATATTTTTTTTAAACATAATTGATTCATAGTTGGTTATTTATATAGTTGAATCCCGAATGAAGTTATCTTGATTCGCAAAAAAATTGAAGGGAATGACACGTAGATATGATTTTTTAGTTATCGGAAGTGGTATAGCCGGTATGAGCTTTGCCCTGAAAGCTGCAAAATACGGCAAAGTGGCTATGCTTTGTAAAACAACACTAATTGAATCGAACACTTCATATGCTCAAGGTGGAATAGCCTCTGTTACTTACGAGCCCGATAGTTTTGAGAAACACATTGAAGACACTCTTATTTCGGGCGATGGACATTGCAATGAAGAATCGGTAAAAAAGGTGATTTATGAAGCACCATCTCAAATTGAGGAATTGATTCGATGGGGTGTAGATTTTGATAAGAATGAAGAAGGACTTTTTGATTTACATCGCGAAGGTGGACATTCCGAACACAGAATCCTGCATCACAAAGACAGTAGCGGGCTTGAAATTCAGGAAAGCTTAATCCGTCAGGTACAGGCCCACCCTGAGATTGAAGTCTTCGAGCATTATTTTGCTATTGAAATTTTGACACAGCACCATTTAGGCGAAGTAGTAACCCACCACACACCCAACATTGAATGCTACGGTGCTTATGTTCTCAATCAGCAAACGAACAATATACATACCTTTCTTGCCAAAATAACATTACTTGCCACAGGAGGAATTGGAAGCGTATATTCCACCACCACGAATCCAGACATTGCTACAGGTGACGGAATTGCAATGGTTCATCGTGCCCGTGGAATAATCAAGGACATGGAATTTGTACAGTTTCACCCTACGGCACTCTATCACCCCGGCGAACGACCTACATTCCTGATTACCGAAGCCATACGTGGTTATGGAGCAGTGTTGCGTACTCAGGATGGCAAACAATTCATGCACAAATACGACGAACGCGCCTCGCTTGCTCCACGTGACATTGTGGCACGCGCCATAGACAACGAAATGAAAATGCGCGGACATGACTTTGTCTATCTTGATGTTACAAAAATGAATCCGGAGGAGACCAAAATTCATTTTCCAAACATCTATCAGAAATGCCTCGAACACGGCATTGATATTACAAAAGATTATATTCCCGTTTCACCAACTCAGCACTATCTTTGCGGAGGTATTAATGTCGATCTAAACAGTCGCTCATCCATCAACAGGCTTTATGCAGCCGGCGAATGCTCATGCACCGGACTTCACGGAGCTAATCGCTTAGCTTCCAACTCACTCATCGAAGCCATTGTATATGCCGATGCAGCAGTGAAAGATGCTATAAAATATCTTGACACATTATCATTTAATGAATTTATTCCTTCTTGGAATGATGAAGGAACTTCATTACCAGAGGAAATGGTTTTAATCACACAAAGCTTTCGCGAAGTGGAGCAAATCATGAGTACCTACGTTGGAATAGTACGATCTAATCTGCGTTTGGTAAGAGCCATGAATCGTCTAGAAATTCTGTATCGCGAAACTGAACACTTGTTTGAAAAATCGGTTGTTTCTCGCCAAATTTGCGAATTACGTAACGTTATAAGCATTGCATATCTCATTATTAAACAAGCTCTAAACAGAAAAGAAAGTCGTGGTTTACACTATACCGTTGATTATCCCGAGCGAATGAGGCATGAAAATTGAAACAAAACATGAAATATTTCATTATTTCATTGAATATTTAGCAGAAATGCTGTAACTTTGAAGTCTATTAATGACTGATTTTAAACCAAATGAGTGAAACTCTTAAAAATATAGGCGGATGAAACGAAAACTTACACTTTTTTTTCTGTGTGTGTCCGTTACTATTCTTTTTGCGCAAACTGCGACAAATGGAGATTTACACACTTCAAATCAAGCTTCAGTTATAAAAGTTGATAACAATCAGAATGGTTGGATAAAAAACGACAACAATAGCTCAAACGGGTCTAACAATCAGCAACTTTCCGGAACAGAGAATGTCACTTTTTTCTCCAGTTCAGAGGGAATCTTTATTACGGTAAACAATGGTAGCTCTAACAAAATAAAACTTTTTGCGCTAACTGGGCAACTTCTTCTGGATGCTGATTTTAATCAAGGTAGGTTCTTTATCCCCGAACGAAAAGGGATCTATTTTCTCAAGATTAACAACAAAAGCTATAAAGTAATTTGTAGATAATTAAAATTTAAACATATATTTTTTTATGATAAAGCATATCGTATTCTTTCAATTGGCTGAAAATGCCGAAGGCAAATCAAAGGCAGAAAACGCAGAAATTATTAAATCAAGATTAGAAAATCTAAAAAATTTGATCCCAGAAATTCTAAAAATTGAAGTCGGCGTTAATGTACCAAATGCTCCTAAAACCGATTATGACATTGCTTTATACTCCGAGTTTGAAAGTTTCGACGCGCTTGACATTTATCAGGAACATCCTGAGCACAAGCAAGTTGCTGCATACATAGGAAAAGTTCGTACCAGTCGTGCTGCAGTTGATTACGAAGCTTAATCACCACTCATTTTTCAAAAGTAAAACGTAAATTGCTCATTTACAGCGAACAATATTCTTTTCGTAGAAATTATAAGCTCAAATAATTATTTTTTATAAAAATTATTTGAGCTTTTGTTGTTAATATCAAAATTATTTTTTATTTTTGCCGAATTAACAACATTATTCACCTTTAAATCTATTTTCAATTATGTCTGTAAACAAAGTTATTCTCGTTGGAAATGCCGGTAAAGATCCGGAAGTTCGCTATTTAGACAAGAATGTTGCAGTTGCCAACTTCACTCTTGCAACCACTGATAGAGCGTATACAACTCAAAGTGGTATTCAGGTACCTGAACGCACAGAATGGCATAACATTGTAGCTTGGAGAAGCTTGGCCGAACTGGCTGAGAAGTACATTAAAAAAGGAAGCCAGCTTTACATTGAAGGTAAAATTCAAACCCGTACATGGGAAAAAGATGGTGTAAAACGTTATACAACTGAAATCTATGCTGATACCATTCAATTGCTCGGCAAGAAACCCGAATCAGTAGAAGCAACAAGTTCTGTAGCAGCACCACCTGCAGATGCCATCGTTCCACCACCTCATGCAGAAGATGATCTTCCGTTTTAAAACACATAAAAAAAGAGAGCCCTAAGCTCTCTTTTTTGTTTGATATATAAGTTGTTTTTACTGACGTAAAAAATTCTTCTTGTTCACTTTTCCTTTCCAAACATCCAACATCGGGTTGGTTTCAGTATTGCCACCAATTATAAAAATGTAATTGGTTGATCTTATTTCTTCACTCAAACTAGCCGGATTTACTTTTACATAATCTTTCGGTTTAAAAACAACGAGCGAAGCATTTTTACGTGGTTTGAAGTTTGCCGGCAACTTATTGAGAGCAGTGTCTGGAACTTGCCATGAATATCCTTCATCAACCGATTGTTTATAAACAGTTTGTATATCATTACCTTCACCAAGAACCAATAATTTATTGTCGTAATGAATTAATGCAGGTGCTCCTAAAAACTGTGGTAATGTCAAATTTTCACTACTAAAATCAACCCAATAAACACCATCTTCAGAACTCCACCGACTTAATGTCCGATTTCCATTCGAAGCAAAACCACCAACAATTACTACTTTTTCCTTTCCAGTTAAAGTCTTAAATGTAACGGAAGCAAAGTCTATGACAGGAAAATAAGCAGGCACTGTTCTTGTTGTCATATTCCATGATATTCCGTCATTTGAAATGGCAAAGTGGTATGTGCCATCGCCCGGATTTGGTTGAACAACAGCCCATAATTGGTTATTTAAAACAAAGGCTAACGAAGTAAAGTTAAACATCGAACTTGGTTGGCTTTGTTTCCATACAACTCCATCTGCCGAAGTATAAAGGTTAGCACCATCACGCGTAAGGTATAATTTCCCATTAAATTGTATCATATCAACTAATGATGTAGCCACAGGCAAACCAGTTACTGTTGTAGCATTCCAAGTCTTTCCATCAGTAGATGTGTATAAATAAGTCTGTGATCCATCGTTCATATACCAATAAAAAACATCATTCATAATGATTGTTTTCTGACTTGTTGGTGTAATTAAACCAATTTTGTCAGCTATTTTTCCCCATTTATATAAATTTGGATTTACCTGATGTACATTTAGCTTAATAGAATATCTCAAACTTGTTTTAGCATCGGAAGCAAAGTTACGAATCCAAAGATTCGGTTGACGCATATCTAACGTATCTTTCCCTGAAAGATACAGTGAATCAACAGTTCTTCCTTTAGGAAATTTATAACCTTTTATATTTATATGAAGAAATGAGGCCGATCTGCTTTTAAAAGAAAAAGTTGGATAAACACTGTCAATTTTGGATTTATACGGTAACGAATCTAAATTTACAATGGTAGTTCCATCCAACGTAAAGACTGCCTTATTAACCGAATCATTACCAGCTAAAGTTAATGAAACAAACGAAGCATCGCTCGAAATAACTTGCGTAGTAGTTGAGACACAAGAAGCCAAAAGGCCTATCAGTGAGAAGAGAAATAGGAATCTGAAAAATCTGAATTTCATAAAGTTGATTTTTGAACAGACAAAGTTAAAAACATTTTATATCATATGTACCGCTTTGGGCAAGATTTATTGTTTTTTATCATTAAAAACAAGAATTTTATATATTTAGCTCCACTACAACGGGACAATGGTCGGAATGAACTGCATCCGAAAGGATTGCTGCCGATTTTAATGCAGGACGAAGTGATTCGGTAACCCAATGATAATCGATTCGCCATCCGGCATTTCGGGAACGAGCGCCACCCAAATAACTCCACCAGCTGTATTGTTCGGGACGTGGATCAAAAACGCGGAACGTATCTACCATTCCCGAAGTTTCAAACCGATCCAGCCACTCACGTTCCTCCGGCAAAAAACCTGAAACTCCTTTTTGACGCTCGGGGTGATTAATATCAATCGGTTTGTGACAGATATTATAGTCGCCACAAATTATCAAATTCGGACGGGTTTTCCGTAATTCTTCAATAAAAGGTCCAAAAGCAGCTAAAAACTCCATTTTGAAAGCTTGACGCAACTCGCCAGACGAACCGGATGGAATATAAACACTGATAACGGATAAATCACCAAAGTCGGCACGAATTACCCGCCCTTCGGAATCAAAGCGAGGATTATTCATCCCTATCACTACATTATCCGGAGCGTTTTTGCTCAAAATAGCCACACCGCTGTATCCTTTCTTTTCTGCTGAATGAGAAAAAGTCATATATCCCATTTCGGCAAAAAGCAATGTATTAATTTGTTCGGGTTGTGCTTTGGTTTCTTGCAAACAAAGCACATCAGGATCTTCTCCGGCCAACCATTCTGTGAAATTTTTGGTCAAAGCCGCCCGAATTCCGTTGACATTATAAGAAATTATTTTCATTGATTTACTTTTCTAACTTGCTTGTACAGCTCTGACGCAAAAACAAAATCATTCAGCGCCTCATTATCAACATGAAAAATGTCGTTTTTGTTTCCCTGCCAAGCTTTTTCTCCTTTTTCAATAAAAATAATATTTTCACCAATCTCCATAACAGAGTTCATATCGTGCGAATTAATAATGGTGGTAATGTTAAACTTATGAGTCACTTCATGAATCAGCTGATCAATAATAAGTGAGGTTTTAGGGTCAAGTCCTGAGTTTGGTTCATCGCAAAACAGATATTTAGGCTGTAATGCTATGGCTCGGGCAATGGCAACACGCTTTTGCATACCGCCACTGATTTCGGAAGGTGCTAAATTGTATGCCTTTTCAGCCAAGTCAACATGACGAAGACAAAAAATGGCACGCTCTTTCATTTCCGCCACCGAGGTAGGCGAAAACATTTCAAGCGGATACATCACATTTTCTAATACACTCAACGAATCAAAAAGTGCTGAACCCTGAAATAACATACCCACTTCCCGACGCAAAATGCGGATTTCATTCATTTTCATGTCGGGTAGGTTTCTGCCGTCATATTCAATTCTTCCGCTGTCAATCCGGTGAAGCCCGATTATGCTTTTCATCAACACAGTTTTCCCCGATCCGCTTTGGCCGATAATCATGTTCGTTTTCCCGGTTTCAAAAACGGCCGAGATATTTTTCAGCACATGATTTCCATCAAACGATTTGTTTACATTTTTTACCTCAATCATGACTTCAATTTAACATCAAATTAGTAATCAGGATATTGAAAAACAAAATAAGAATGCTTCCGTTTACCACAGCGTTGGTACTGGCTTTACCCACATCGAGAGCTCCACCGTATGCATAATAGCCATAATACGAAGCCACTGAGCTAATTATAAATGCAAATATTACGGATTTAAGTATGGAATAAAACACATAAAACGGAACAAACGCGTACTGAATCCCTAATAAATAATCACCTGTTGTCAGGATATTCGTGAAAAGTCCAACAAAATATCCACCTCCAATCCCAACAGCCATACTGAAAATTACCAGAAATGGCATCATAACAACAAAGGCAGCGATTTTAGGAAGAATTAAATAACTGGCCGAATTTACACCCATAATTTCCAGTGCATCAATTTGTTCGGTAATACGCATTGTCCCTATTTCGGAGGCAATGTTTGAACCCACTTTACCGGCCAGAATCAGACACATAATGGTGGACGAGAACTCCAACAAAAGCGTATCGCGGGTTACTAATCCGGTGGTATAAGTTGGTAAAAGAGGATTGGAAGTATTCAATTTGGTCTGCATCGTCATAATGAAACCAATAAACGCCGAAATAATAATGACAATAGGCAGCGATTGTAAACCTAATTTTTCCAATTCCTTTGGAAATTGCCTAAAAAACATTCTCCAACGATCGGGCACAGAGAAAACCCGCTTCATCAATAGAAAGTATCTGCCAGTCTCACTTAATAAACTCATGTTTGAAGTTGTAAGTTGATAATTTAAAGGTGCAAATATACTCATTTTCTGAGGATATTTAAAACGCCTGAATAGTGAAAAAAGATTATTGTTTATTGTCAATAAAAAAGGTTGCCGAAAAAACCGACAACCTTCATTCAATTCATATTTTCAGCTTAATATCCAACCGTCTGCGCAAGGATGAATTTATAATTGGAGCTTAAATTCATAGCTTTCAACAATTCAGCTTCGTTTACACTGGCACGTACCACGCAGCGCAAACCTTCCGAAGCACAATACAAATACACGTTTTGACCGCAATAGCCCGAATCCAGCATCGCATTATTGAAGTTATCGGTAGCCGTTTTGCCTTTGGCAATAAAAAGCAAATTTAGCGGAGCAGTTTCAACAAAAGTCTGAGTTCCTGTGAAACGACGGAAATCGCCTTTCAAAAAAGGTTCCAGTTGATGTTTTTTGGGATTATAAAAATAAATCCCATTTGCCAATACGGCAAAGGTTTGAAGTGGATAAAGTCCTACTGCCGAAGCAACGGTACGTTTTCCATTAGGGCGATTAATTCCGTTAGCTACCCAAAGAATATCGGATAAATGTCGCAGCGAAAGATTGCGTAAATCAAACTGACGGTCGGACTTACGACGCGAAATAGCCTGCATCAGCGGTTTTCCACTAAGCGTATCGGGTTTCAATAATTTAATCGTATCGAAAACATCCGGTGCTAACAATACGTTTGTCGGCTTTACTCTCGAATTGGTTTGTGCCGAAACCAACGTTACCAACATCAACGATAAGACAAATAAAATATGTTTCATATTCCAACAATTTTTAAGAATTGATTTTAAAATGCAAACTTACAACTTTTTGGTGTAATTTTGCGTTTTCATTCTCATACAACAAAAAACTTATTGCCTCAATAGAACTGAATTAATGAAATATACACCATTCAAACCAAAAACCTTAGGACTTATTCAATTAAGAGAAATCGACTTAAGAGAAATTGTTCCCTTTATTGATTGGACATTTTTCTATATGGCCTGGAGAATTTCGGGAAAATACGAAGGAATTGAAACAGTTCACGATTGCCTTTCGTGCAAAATGAGCTGGCTGCAAAACTTTCCCGAAGCCGAACGACCTAAGGCAGAAGAAGCATTGAAACTTTATAAAGATGCTCAAGCTATGTTACTCCGGTTTCTGGACGAAAAGATATTGACCATTAACGCATCGTTCGGAATTTTCCCTGGATTTTCGCGCGACGATGATATTTTCATGTCGGATGGCGACAAAACTGTAAGCATTCAAATGTTACGCCAACAACACCCATCTTCCGACGGTTTTTGCTATTCGCTGGCCGATTTTGTAGCCGAAGAAAATGATTATGTCGGGGCATTTGCCACCACTGTGACAGGTGTGGAAGCTTTTGCGGAAGCATTTGAGAAAGACGACAATGTGTATGATTCTATATTGGCAAAAACGCTGTCCGACCGGCTTGCCGAAGCTGCTGCCGAATGGCTTCACTGGAAAGTGCGCAAAGAATATTGGGGCTATGCTGCTGATGAAAATTTATCCATCAAGGAAATGCTAAAAACGCAATATTCAGGCATTCGTCCGGCGGTAGGCTACCCTTCCCTACCCGACCAATCCATTATTTTCAACTTAGAACCACTGCTCAAATTCAGCGAAATAGGTATAACGCTTACTGAAAACGGTGCTATGTTCCCCAATGCATCGGTGTGTGGATTGTATTTTGCCCATCCAAAATCGAAATACTTTATGATTGGGAAAATTGATGAACAACAATTCCACGATTATGCCCGCCGCCGACAAATGAAACCCGAAGTGCTTCATAAATGGATGGCTGCGAATCTCAGGTGAGGAATTGACCTATTGGAACATTGGCTTATTGGCACATTTTTTCGTATCTTTGCAATTCGATTTTAATCACCAATTGCTCATTAGAAATCAGAATTAATGCGTATCGATATCATTTCTGCCGTGCCCGAATTATTGGACAGTCCGCTCAATTATTCCATTGTGAAACGTGCCAGCGACAAAGGCTTGGTTGAAATTCACGTGCATAATTTACGGGATTATACCACCAATAAACACCGACGGGTGGATGATTACGCTTTTGGATTTAGTGCAGGAATGGTATTGCAAATTGAACCAATTGACCTAATTATTTCAAAATTGAAAAGTGAGCGAAATTACGATGAAGTAATTTACACCTCACCCGATGGCGAAAAGTTCGATCAAAAAATGGCGAACCGCTACTCGCTTTCCGAGAACCTGATTATCCTTTGCGGACATTATAAAGGAATCGATCATCGCATTCGCGAACATCTGATCACCCGCGAAATAACGATTGGCGACTATGTGCTTACGGGCGGCGAACTTCCGGCGGCAATAATGACCGACGCCATTGTGCGATTGATTCCCGGAGCTATCGGCGATGAGCAATCGGCTCTCTCCGATTCGTTTCAGGACAATTTACTGGCACCGCCGGTTTATACCCGTCCCGCAGAATACAACGGTTGGAAAGTGCCCGACATATTGCTTTCGGGTCATCAGGCCAAAGTGGATGAATGGAATCACCAGCAATCGGTGGAACGAACCAAGCTGCTCAGACCTGATTTGTTGGAAGAATAGACTCGCTTTTAAGAGCTAAATATTATAATTACAAAACCGCATAAGGCGTTGGAGGTACCGCACTGTTAAAAGGAAGCACCGCATTGGCAATTGGACGTACCGCATTTGCGATTTGCTATACCGCATAAGCAATTGGATGTACCGCATTGAGGATTTCAGGTATCGCATGAGTGGTTTTGATCGTAGCAAAAACATCGAGATGCACCGGTTAAGTAGAAATATGAACAGCAAATGGAACTCGCATTAACCTACTTAGTCATTGTAAATCTGGTAAGTGGATTTATTTTTAGTATAGATAAAAATGCTGCAATAAAAGGTCGTCGCAGAATTTCCGAACAAACTTTACACGTACTCGAAATGCTGGGTGGTGTCTTTGCAAACATAATACTAATGTACACACTTCGACATAAAAACAGAAAGTTTAGTTATTGGGTGTGGACGTGGATAATTGGGATTGGGTGGGGCTCGTTTGTTTTATACATTTACTCAAAACTGTAAAAAGTAAAATTTCAATATATGACAAAAATTAAAGCAGGCGTAATCGGTGGCGCCGGATATACCGCCGGAGAATTGCTTCGGATATTGATCAATCACCCGAATGTGGAAATTGAGTTCGTAAACAGCAGCAGTAATGCCGGAAATCCGTTGACCGAGGTTCATAGCGGATTGATTGGCGAAACTGATTTGGTATTTACCGATGCATTACCATTGACTTCGGTCGATGTACTTTTCCTTTGCTCGGCGCATGGCGACAGCAAAAAGTTTTTAGACTCAAACGAAATACCTGCATCTGTAAAAATCATTGACCTGTCAACCGACTACCGGGCAAAAAGTCCAAGCCATGATTTTGTTTACGGTTTGCCGGAACTTAATCGCGAGGAAATCGTGAAAGCGACACGAGTAGCCAATCCCGGATGTTTTGCCACTGCCATTCAATTGGCTTTGTTCCCGTTGGCGGCTGCCGGTTTATTGACCGATGAGATTCATGTAAATGCCATTACCGGCTCAACAGGTGCCGGCGTTAAACCAACCGAGACATCCCATTTCAGCTGGAGAAACAATAATATTTCCATTTATAAAGCATTCAATCATCAACATTTGCAGGAAATCGGTCAATCACTTCGCCAATTGCAGCCCGGTTTTCAAAAATCGCTGAATTTCATTCCTGTTCGCGGAAATTTTGCACGTGGCATTTACGCTACAACATACACAACTTGCGCTTTGAGTTTAGATGATGCACGGAAATTATACGCCGATTTCTACAAAGATGCAGCTTTTACATTTGTGGTAACTAAAAACCCGGACATGAAGCAAGTGGTTAACACCAACAAAGGCATTGTTTACCTCGAGAAACACGGTGACAAGCTGCTAATTGTATCAATGATCGATAATTTACTTAAAGGAGCTTCCGGTCAAGCAGTTCAAAACATGAATTTAATGTTTGGTCTCGATGAAAAAACCGGACTAAACTTAAAATCAATTGGATTTTAAGCGTCAAAATGCGAAAAGGGGTACAGAATATTGCGAAAATGTTGCAAAAAGATTAAATATATGTTATAAAACATGCTTTTAAAGCATTTTTATTGGAAAACGTTTGGAGCATATTGAAAAATGCCGTACTTTTGTATCGTGATTTTTTCATAGTATTAGATTTAAGGTTAACAAAGATTGGTAGTAAGGCGTTACTACCTTTCGCGTTTTTATAAGGTACGTTCTTAAAACAGCATATATAACGGGTTTCGGATTTATTTCCGAACCCGTTTTTTTATTTTATCTCAACTATTTTTTTTACTTTTGACAAAAAAAAAAGATTAAAATGAAAAATAAAAGTATTCAAACCGAAATTGACGCTTGCTATTTGTACAGAAAATTGGCAGAAAATGAAACGGATGAAGCTGTTGCCAATATATTCCGTAAAATGAGTGAAATTGAACAAGGGCACGCCGAAGCTTTTGCCCGTAAGTCTAATATTTCAACTGAAAATCTCATTCAACCTTCGTGGCGTGCAAAAACGTTGAACCTAATTGGTAAAGTTTTCAGTTACGATTACGTACTCGGGGCATTGATGGACACTGAAAAAAGCCTGTCGAACGCGATAATCAAAACCAAGGAGCGCAACAAAATGGAAATCACCGGAACCGAAACGAACCATGTGAAGATTTTGTGGTCAATTTTGGATAACGATAAGAATATCAGCGGTGCTCAACATGCCAAGTTCGAGAAAAAGCACCGCTCAGTTGGCGGAAATGCAATACGGGCAGCTGTTCTGGGCGGAAACGACGGATTACTTTCGGTATTTAGTTTGGTGATGGGAGTTGCCGGTGCCAACGCGGGAAATCGTGCAGTACTCTTGGCCGGAATAGCAGGTTTGCTTGCCGGTGCACTATCCATGGCACTTGGGGAATGGATTTCAGTAAAAAGTTCACAGGAACTATACGAAAACCAGATGGCTATTGAAATGGAAGAATTGGAAACCAATCCCGAAGGTGAAGAACGAGAGCTGGCTTTGATTTATATGGCCAAAGGAATTCCCGAAGAACAAGCTCTCCAAATGTCATCCGAGATAATGAAAGATAAAACCCAAGCCCACGCAGTATTGGTAAAAGAAGAATTGGGTATAAATGTCGAAGAATTGCAAGGCTCTGCCATGGAAGCGGCTTTGTACTCATTCTTCCTATTTTCGCTTGGAGGAATTATTCCTGTCATTCCCTTTATTTTCCTTAACGGAATTCATGCCATAATTTTAAGTGTGATTATGAGCGCATCGGGTTTGTTTTTGATTGGAGCCGCCATCACGCTGTTTACAGGCAAAAACCTCTGGTACTCTGGATTTAGAATGGTTTTCTTTGGATTGATAGCAGCTGCAATCACTTTCGGTATTGGCAATTTGATAGGAGTTGCTATAAGCTAAGTTCGATATTTGTTTAATTATAACATAAAATCACTTGCCAAATCCAATTTATATAGTACTTTTGCACTCACAAAATATCGCGGAGTGGAGCAGTGGTAGCTCGTTGGGCTCATAACCCAAAGGTCGTTCGTTCGAGTCGGGCCTCCGCAACTTATAAAAGCTGTTTCACTAAGAAGCAGCTTTTTTTTGTTTTGGATGGCAAATTAAATCGACTGAAGTAAAAGAGTTTATAAACACGAATTTATTTCCTCAAAACGATCGACGGGCTCATATCCGCCAGCTGGCGGACATTTGTTCGAGTCGGGTCTCCGCAACTTATAAAAAGCTGTTTCACTACGAAGCAGCTTTTTTTGTTTTGAATTCACCACAAGTTTCTGAGCAATGTTTACAGTTTACGTTTTATACAGCCCTGAATTCAAAAAGATTTACATCGGCTTCACTTCAGATATTGAAGCTCGTTTAATTGCTCACAATCACGCGGCAAACAAAGGTTGGACAAGTAAGTTTAAACCTTGGGAATTACTCTACACTGAAAATTTCAAAACGAAAGCAGAAGCTATGAATCGGGAAAAGCAGCTCAAATCAGCCAAAGGAAGAGAGTTTATTCATAAAACATTACTTGTTCAACAAAGCTCTTAGGCTCATATCCGCCAGTTGGCGGACGTTCGTTCGAGTCGGGCCTCCGCAACTTTCAAAAGGCTGTTTCATTGCGAAACAGCCTTTTTTGATTCTAATTTCTGCTTGACTAAGAATTCACCAAACAAAAAAACCCTAACTGATAAAATCAATTAGGGTTTTGCTTTGGTACCCAGAGCCGGGATCGAACCGGCATGGAAGTGAATCCACTGGTGTTTGAGACCAGCGCGTCTACCAATTCCGCCATCTGGGC
>Ga0302296_1001753_pt1 | contig 15136 bp, 16 predicted proteins | sample III_Fen_N3_1_FD_194546 | JGI IMG/M metagenome (GOLD analysis project Ga0302296, IMG submission 194546) | Peat permafrost microbial communities from Stordalen Mire near Abisko, Sweden - III_Fen_N3_1 | ecosystem: Environmental > Terrestrial > Soil > Wetlands > Permafrost | place: Sweden: Abisko... | reverse complement strand
CCTGTTTGGTGTAATCAAAACAATGTCCGGCCAAAATATAGGGCACAAAGCGCTCGTTGCCATGATTAAACGGATAATACATCACGCTCCAACCGATGTGGTAATCTGATCTTCTCGTAAATTCATTGGTCGCAGGCAAGTAATCGAAAAACCATTCGGTGTTGATCCGATCACTGAGACGAATGCGAAATTGTCCGCCGATTCCCAAAGCTGATGCTTCGTTTCCATGATTGAATGCACTAAGCGTGGTTCGCTGTCCGAAAGAAACTGTTCCGCTTTGAGTACCTCTGTACTTCATCGGTTGTGCCAGCACTGCTCCCGCAATACTTAAAAAGCACGATAAAAGGAGATGTTTCATCTTACATGTTTTATAGTTGATGATAGGGACAACCAAGTTCTTGTTTACCCCTACGCACGTTCAAAAAAAAAAGGAATCCGAAGACTCCTTTTCTATTTTTTGCTTGATATTCTTATTCAATTCCCATTTTCTCCATTACCACGTTGCTCACACCGGTTGATGAATAACCACCATCGTGGAACAAGTTCTGCATGGTCACCATACGCGTTAAATCAGAGAACAACGTAATACAGTAGTTGGCACAATCTTCAGCTGATGCATTTCCTAACGGAGCAATCGCATCTGCGTAATCGTAAAAATCACCGAAACCTTTGATTCCCGTACCTGCCGTAGTTTTGGTAGGCGATTGAGAAACGGTATTGATACGTACTTTTTTATCCAAACCATAGTGGTAACCAAAGCTACGCGCAATTGATTCCAACATCGCTTTGATATCAGCCATATCTGTGTAAAACGGGTACGTACGTTGTGCAGCCATATACGTCAATGCAACTACACTACCCCAATCATTAATGGCGTCTAATTTCTTAGCAACAGCCAACATTTTGTGTAACGACATTGCCGATACATCGATTCCTTTTGCGAAATAATCGTAGTTTGATTCAGTGTATGGAATGTTTTTGCGGATGTTCACGCTCATTCCGATAGAATGCAACACAAAATCAATTTTACCACCCAACACTTCTTGCGATTGAGTAAAGAGATTAGTTAACTCTTCTACACTCGTAGCATCGGCAGGAATAATCTGAGAGTTGGTCTTTTCAGCCAAGGCATTGATTTCTCCCATACGCATAGCGATAGGAGCGTTTGTCAACACAAATGTAGCTCCGTGTTCATGCGCTTTTTCAGCCACTTTCCAAGCAATGGAATTCTGATCCAAAGCTCCGGTAATGATTCCACGTTTTCCTTCTAATAATTTTGACATCTCAATTGGATTTGAGGCAAATTTAGGATTTAATTTGAGATAATCTCCTTGAATTGTCCATCAACCAATCCGTAATAGGGTTTTTCTGAGCCCTTATCATAGACCACTTGAATGCGGTCATCGCCAATCACAATTGTCATGGGTTGATTCGGTTCTTTCTGTTCAATGTAGTTGTAGCCTTGATCGTTTAAATCCTCACCATACTTGCGAAATAAGTTCATCGTAATGGCTTTTCCATCAATGATTCCTATCAATAGCAAATCGATGATCGCACCTTCCATTTTTACTTCATAAACCTTTACCTGAATATCGTTCAAATCATTGAGTTCCCATTCGCCTATGACATTTACGGTATTCTCAATCCGAACCATGCATTTCACCGTTTGTGTTCCTTCAATGAGCGAAACCAAGGTTTGAAATTCATCTAAATAAAGTCCTTTTGAATTGGGTTTATCTCCAATGGAAGTAAAATCAGCAATGAGTTTTCCATTACCCGAAACCTGAACTACGTCTTGAGCGATTGCAGAAAATTGAATAGTGAATACAAGTAGTAATAGTTGGAGTGCTTTCATAGGCTAAAATTCAAATTGCAAACCGTCATACGCAACATGCACATGAGGCGGCAACTCGCGTTCTATCTCAAGATGCGTGCCAAATAAGTGCGAAATATGGGTCAGGTAAGCCGCTTTCGGATTTACTTTTTCAATGAAATCCAACGCTTCTTCCAGGTTAAAATGTGAAATGTGCGGTTCTTTACGCAATGCATTTACGATGAGAATCTCTACTCCTTTCAACTTCTCAATCTCGCTCTCTTCAACCGTTTTTGCATCTGTCACGTAAGCGAATTTCCCGAAACGAAAACCGAGTACAGACATTTTATGATGCATCACTTCTACCGGAACAACATTCAACCCATTCGGTAAAACAAACGGATCAAGATTTATGATATTGATGTTCAATTCGGGAACACCCGGATAAGGAGTTTTGTCAAACGCATAATGGTATTCACGACGCAACGCTTCTTCTACCTGCAGTGAACAGTAAATCTCCATATCGCGATTCTCACGGAAATTAAACGCCCTTACATCATCCAAACCTGCGATGTGATCTTTGTGTTCATGAGTAAACAAGACTGCCCGTAACGATTTCAACTTTGCACGCAATAGTTGCTGACGAAAATCAGGCCCTGCATCAATCACATAGTTTTCTCCTTCGAATTCGATTAAGACAGAACAGCGCAATCGATTATCCCGAATATCAGTAGACGTACAGACATGACAATCGCAGGCAATCACCGGAATGCCTTGAGAAGTGCCCGAACCGAGTATGGTAATTTTCACGAATGCGTTTTAACGAAGATACGATTTTAGCGTTTGCGGATTACTTGTACCAGTAAAATACCCCAACCTATGATGAGCAATAATCCACCAACAGGAGTGATTGGTCCGAATACTTTTGCCAAACCACCCAACGACCAAACATCGCGCATGGTTAAACCATAAATGGAAACGGAAAAGAATAACACACCGATCAATAAAAGTCGGTACACCCATTTGGTGTCTAGTTGGAATTGTTTTGCAATGAAAGGCAAGGATAAAAATGCTACTCCGTGAATGAGCTGATAACGCACACCGGTTTCAAATGACGCCAATCGTTCCTGATCATGAATGATATCCTTCAATGCGTGTGCTCCGAATGCTCCGAGTATGATTCCGGTAATGAGCAATACCAAACCTGTAATAATCCATTTTCGTTCCATCTTTCAAAGTTAGGAAAGAAAAGCATTCGTCCGAAAAGGAACTAAAAAGATCAGCTTAAAGACGAAAAATAGTCAGCCATCGGTTCAAAATAATTGTCCTCCCAACCGGCTCTGTAATGTTCATCAGCATCGGTCAAACCAGTGTGTTGCAGCACCAGTCGCGACCGTCCATTTTCCAGCGGAATAAACTCCAATACGATTTCAGAATCGGGTTGATCTTCCAGAAAATCAGTGGTGCGCCATGTTTGCCTGATTTTGGTATTCGGAATCAATTCAATATTTTTTCCGGTGATGTATTCATCCCATGCCGTAAACGAATCCCCTTCCCGATCGGAAACAGAAGCTTCACCACCAGTCATAGCCTCATGTTGATCACTATCCAGCCAAGCATTGTAAAGCGTGGCAATTGAAACGGGAAATTCAGCTGATAACTCTATGGTCATCAATCAGCTTGTTTTGAAATCACATCCACCAAAACATAGCGAAATTGCGATTGATTCGGTGCAGGATTTTCAACACGTTCGATTTTCACAGTCACATCATACACAAATCCTACTTCGTAATTGAACCCTTCGATTGATTGGCTCAAAGTTTCCCAATTTTCTTTTCCGATAGATGATCCTTTTTGTACCTGAAAGCAGAGTGCCCCCCCACTAACTCCATCACAATCTACTTGTGAAGACTGAATGCGCATTTTAATCACTTCCGAGCCAGAAAAATTCGGATTGGTTGACGGTGAACCTGCATATACTACTGTTACCAACAGCAATAATGCAAACGATAGTAGAGCTTTCATAGTCGTATGTTTAATTAGTGGTAGCGAATATCGCAAAACCTATCTAGAAATTTAAACAAATTGAACGGAAAAACCAAGCATTTTCAAATCTTTACGGATTTGGTTGATTTTGAATAATTTCACTCTTAGTGAGATGCTTAATGTTTGATGCTAGATGTTTGATGAAGTTCCTTCTTCTTAACTTTTGGTCTTCCTTCTACCAACAACTTTTCAATGCTTCCTCCGCTTTCCTATTTACCAAAAAACTCATCAAAAATCCAACATCAAGCATCAAAAACCGAATACCTCACATCACAAAAAAAGCCACCTTTTTCAAGATGACTTTCCGGTTCTCGAAAGAACATTCTTTATTTATGCGCCTGCATGTATTTCTGAAATTCTTCTTTGTCCAAATCATACGACAACAATTCCACTAAACGGTTACCGTTTACTTTGTCAGTCATACGATCATACAAGTATTTACACATGTCAAGACGATCGGTATCATACCCCAATTCTTTAATGATTTTGTAAGCTTGATCGGCAGAAACGCATTGTTGTTTCAGTTCCTTTTCAATCATTTCGCGTTTGTCGGTATCAAACGTTTCCGCTTTCAAACGTGCTACAAATCCATCAGCGTCAGTCAACACACTTGTGCATGAATAGTTATTGCCATTATTACCATTTCCATTACCACCCATAGTGATTTGAGCAGAACCGTTCCCCGGATTACCCGATTGAGAAGATTGAGTGGTGGTTGTGGTTTGACCGTTTTCAGTAACCGTAGTGGTTTGATTGTAATTATGTGAGTCTTCGATAACTTGTCCGTTTTGGGTCACCGTTGTGGAAGAACTTGTTGTGGTGGTCGAAGAAGACGAAGAAGTACTTGTTCCATTCCCCAATCCAGTACCTGAAACATTCATATTTACACCAAACTGACCATTCGGGTTATTCGGATCTGTCACTGTAGTGCTCGTTGACATTCCTGTTCCTTGGCCGTTAGTGGTTGTGGAAGTTCCGCCCATCATCGGGTCGTTGACATTGATGTTGATATTCATCCCAAACTGACCGTTCGGATTGTTCGGATCTGTAACTGTAGTTCCCGAAGTAACTGTTCCCGATTGCGTGCCGGAAGTGCTGGTTTGCATACCTGTTCCACCCATTGCTGGATCTGTAACCACAACGTTGGTACCCATTCCATATTGTCCGCTTTGCGCGTTCGGATCGGTTACCGTTGTAGAAGTTGAAACAGAACCGCCTTGGTTTGAGTTGGAAGTTTGTGTGCCTTGACCGGAAACTGCTGTTCCTTGTCCGGATTGGTTTCCGTTGCCATTTTGAGTGGATTGTCCGGAAGTCGAAGCGTTTCCTGACCCATTCGTTTGTGTTCCCTGGTTTCCTTGGCTTCCCCCCATGGTAGAAGATTGGTCAGAATAAATCGATTGGTCATTCGGACGGTACTGAATGTTGGTTCCACCACCCGGATTTCCTTCATTCGACATACCAAAGTATTGCAACTTGCGTTTTTTTCCTTTGAAAACAACACGTGCCAAATAATCTCCCGCTTGATCGATGTAGATTTTCTTATTGATATCACCTGTTTTTCCATCAGCGAAAATCAATTTCACTTCGTATGAACCGGTTGACATGCCGCCGATTTTGATGTTGGTCAACGGCAATGAATTTTGACGAATTCCATTCATCACAACAAAAAATTGCTGACCGTTGTTGTTGAAAATTGTCATGGAAACGTTTTGTGCAAACGAAGCCATTGCAATAAGTAGCATTGAAAGAGTAGCGAATATTTTCATAATTTATTTTTTTGCAAGACGCATTACTAAGTTCGTGCCAAACCAACCTGAAATATGCTTCTAATGCCGTGAAATTAAGGAAATAGCAACTATTTAACAAGGATTTAACGAATCAGTTGAGCAACAACTGTGCATTCGCTTTAGCTGCTTCAGACAGCGAATCACCGCTCATTAAACGTGCAATAGCATCCAATCGTTCGGTATCGCTAAGCTGATAAATGCGTGTAGTTGTTTCATTTCCTTGCGAGAATTTTGAAACTTCATACTGCTGTTGACCTTTGGCTGCAACCTGCGGTAAATGCGTAATGGCAAAAAGCTGAAGACGCTCGCCCATTTTCTGCAATAACTTACCGATGCGTAAAGCCACTTCGCCGGAAACACCGGTGTCAATCTCGTCTAAAATCAAGGTCGGTAACGATTTCAGGTCGCTCATTGTAGCCTGAACCGCCAGCATTAAGCGCGACAATTCTCCACCACTCGCGGTTTTATCTATCGGTTTGGGCGACATTCCCGCATTGGCGCTAAACAACAATTGTACTTCCGTTAAACCGTTTAGGTCGAGTTGCGACAATGATGACACTTCGAACTTCAACTGCGCATCAGGCAACTTCAAATCGGCCATTAAGCCCAATAAGTGTTTTTCCAACTTCTTGGCAGAGACCTCTCGTTGTTGATGAAATGCTTGCGCAGTTTTGGTCAATTTTTCTAAGTCGTGCGCGATTTTCTGTGAAAGCGTTTCAATTTGTTGTTCCAGTTCTTCGTTGCTTTCGAAGCGATTTTGGTACGATTCCATCAGCGCCACCAATTCCTCTTGCGATTGCACGTGGTGTTTGCGCAACAATTGATTAAAACGATCAACCAGTTGCATCAAGGTAGCTTGTCGCTCCGGATCCAATTCCATCGATTCCAATTGTGAGGAAGCTTCGTTGGAAATATCATCCAATTCGATCATCACACTCGCCAAGCGATTAGCCAGATTTTCCAATTCCGGATCTACGTGCTTCCATTTGTCGACTAAAAGCCGAATAGAACGAACGCCATCAACCGGGCCGTTTTCTATCGTTAAACCGTTTGCCAGCGCATCATAAGCCAGTTTCAGATCATCCAACTGACCAAAGCGTGATAATTCCAGCTCGTAAGCCGTATAATCGTTTTGCGCGAAGTCGAGCTCTTCCAATTCCTCCAACTGAAAACGAATGTAATCCGACTCCTGTTGTTGTTCAATGAGCTGACGGCGCAATTGTTCCAATTGTTGCTGTTCTTTCCTAAAACGCTTGAAATCGGTTTGAAAACGGGTAACCTGATCTGTGATTCCGGCAAATCCGTCCAACAACGAAAGTTGGAAACCCGGTTTCTTCAATTCCAACGTCTGGTGTTGGCTGTGAATATAAATCAACTGCTCGGTGAGTTCTTTCAACTGCGTCAACTGTACCGGAGTATCGTTGATAAAAGCGCGCGATTTACCTTGAGCGGTAATTTCTCTTCGAATCACTGTTTCGGTTTCCCAATCAATGTCTTGTGACTCGAACCATTCTTTGTGTAAATCGGCAATTTGGAAAACAGCTTCAACGACCGTTTTTTTCTCAGTATCTCTGATCACCGAATAATCGGCACGTTCACCAAGAATTAAATTCAAGGCGCCCAGCAAGATCGACTTTCCCGAACCAGTTTCTCCGGTAATGGAAGTAAATCCAGTCGAAAAAGCAATATCTGCACTTGCAATGAGTGCAAAATTCCGAATGGAAAGTTGAGTAAGCATCAGTTTAGAATTTCTTCGTATTTGGAAGAGTTAGCAGGATCAATTCGTTTCAAAACGGTTACTACTTCCGTTTTTTCGGCTGGAGTAGCATCTTTGTACAACTCTTTCAATTCGCGCAATTTGGCTTGAGCGAAGTTGAGAACGTTTACCGAATTGGGACGCGTCGCAGAAACTTTACTCAACTTATTCAGTGCGGCAGAGATGTTTTTACGACCTGTTTCTTTGTTTTCAAACAACAAGTCCATTCCCTTGCGGTGGTATTCATACATACACTCGCGCAAAGGCTCAAACAATTGCTGCTGAATATTATCCGCCAACCAATAACGGTTGCGTTTTCCTTGTTCGTTCGATTTCCAACCTTTTCCACCGGCAGCTTGTGCATTGGAAACAATTTGCTGTGCTTCGGTAAAATAAGGCGTTCCTCCTTTCAACGAAAACGAATCGTAATCCATTCCAATGATATAGTAGGCATAGAATGCCAATACCGAAGTCAAGTTATCTCTGAATTGGTTTGGAGCGTAAATCAACACTGAATTTCTAGCATACGTAAACGCGATATCGTCGTCTTGAAAATTGAACAAGGTTGTATTGTACGAACCGTTGAATACCGGACGCGACGATTGAATTTGAAGTGAACCTTCGTACGTTCCCGGTGTTGGAATCGAGTTGATTTGCAATTGAATCTGGCAATTGATGCGCTCTTCTACCTTGAACTTGTCTTTGGTCCATTTGGTATTGTTCATCAACTCATAAATGGTTTGCTTCAGTTGAGCGAAAATCTCCGTTTCAACCGTAGTGATTTCCATACGCGAATCGTTGATAATCGTCACCTGACAATTAAGCTCCTGACTATACCCTGCGGTTGATAAAAACAATAGGGTTATGACTAATAGTTGTTTCATAGTATAATCTCTCTCAAAGCATTCAATAACTGTTCTGCAATTTCAGTTTTTGATTGTAACTCAAATCTAGTGATTTTATTGCTTTTGGTAATCAATTGAACGCGATTCGTATCACCACCAAAACCAACTCCTGCTTCGCCCATTTCGTTCAAAACAATGGCGTCGAGTTGTTTTCGCTGTAATTTTTCCTGCGCATTTTCCAAACCGTTATTGGTTTCCAGAGCAAATCCTATCACGCATTGCGCTTCGGTTTTATTCGCTCCAGCCCAAGCAAGAATATCCGGATTTTTGATGAGTCGAATGACCAATTCATCGTCTTTTTTCTTGATTTTCTGTTCTGCTTTTTCGGCAGGACGGTAATCGGCAACAGCAGCAGAGAAAATGCCTGCATCTTGTTTATTCCATTCTTGCTGCACTGTGGTCAACAATTCTTCAGCCGATTGAATGTGAATCAAGGTCAAATTCGGATGTTCGAGTTTGCATTGCGTTGGACCGGTAACCAAGGTAACTTTCGCTCCTTTTTTCAAGGCTTGTTCGGCCAATGCAAATCCCATTTTACCGGATGAATGATTTCCGATAAATCGAACAGGATCGATTGCCTCATAAGTCGGGCCGGCTGTAATAAGGATCTTTTTTCCTTCGTAGGATTTATCCGTACTGAAATGTTGGTCAATTACCTGCAATAATGTTTCCGGCTCTGCCATTCGTCCAAAACCCACCAATCCCGAAGCCAAGGCTCCCGATTCAGCCGGAATAATATGAGCTCCGTCTTGTTGCAAACGTTCCAAATTCCGTGTTGTAGTAGGATGTGCATACATATCCAAATCCATTGCAGGAGCAATATAAACGGGACATTTTGCACTGAGGAAAGTTGCTAAAAGAAAATTATCGGAAAATCCGTTTGCCATTTTGGCCAATGAATTGGCAGTTACGGGAGCAAACAACATCACATCTGCCCACAAAGCCCATTCCACATGATTGGTCCACGCACCTGTTTTGGCATCGTAAAAATCAATCGCAACGGGATGTTCTGAAAGGGTGGAAACGGTTAATGGGGTAATAAAATCAGAAGAGGCAGGAGTCATCATACATCTGACCTCTGCCCCTTGTTTTTTTAATAGGCGTATAAGCGATGCTATTTTATATGCTGCTATGCCACCTGTAATTCCAAGCAACACATGCTTTCCATGCATCGACATCTGAATTTATTCTTCGATTTTACGAACGTAAATGGCGTCGTCTTTCATTTCTTCAATAGCGATTGCTACCGATTTCGGCAATTTCTCGTAGTAACGTGAGATTTCAATTTGCTCACGGTTCTCGAAAATTTCTTCCAAGTTATCTGTTGAAGAAGCAAACTCTTGCAATTTCGTAGTCAGTTCTTCTTTCATAGAAGTGCTGATTTGATTGGAACGTTTCGCCATCACTACGATTGACTCATAGATGTTACCGGTGTTTTTTTCCAAATCAATAGTGTCGCGTGTTACGGTAGAACGTTCAGCATTCGTGTTTTTGAAACTCATTTCTTCTGATTTAACTTAATTTTTATGGGTTGGTCTTCGGCACTACGATAGCGTCTAGTTTCCCCAAATAATTATCGAATTCGCGAAGATAGTTAGATTCTGGAAACTCTGCAAGAAAAATGGTGTATCTTTCTCTGGTTTTCAGAATACGTTCTTCTAATCGTTTATCCACACTGTTGATCGTTAACAGGTAAGAATTGCGCAATAAAATGGCCGATACCTCTTCACGGTAGCTTGAAATCGGATAACTATCCAAAAACGCTTCCGCAGCAACAGTAGCTGCACGGTAGTTGTCAGTTTTGGCATACAACCGAATGTTGAGTACGTCTTTGGTTTCTAATTTGAAACGCAATTGATCCATTACCTGATTGCACGTATCCATCCAAACAGATTCAGGATAACGGCTGATAAAATTCTGTAATTCATTCAACGCAGCCTCGGTTTCACTTTGATCGAGCGAAGGTTCAGGACTGTTTTGCACAGCGCACAAGGCAGACAGGAAAAATGTTTCTTCACATTTCGGTGAAAACGGAAAACGCGAACCAAACGCACTGAGGTAATAACTGGCCATGTACCAATCTTCTTCGGCATAGAATGCTTTTCCTAAACGGTAATAAGCTACTTCACCTTCGGCAGATTTCGGCATGCGCTGATATACTTGCTCATACAAAGCTACCGACCGGTCAAATTGACCTTTGTCGTATAAGGAATTGGCTAATTCGAATTTTTCGGTGTAATCATCTGACTTCAAGATGCGGTTGTAACTACTGCACGCGCCTAAAATCAGTAAAAAAGTAAGGGCAATCAATAACTTCATAGGTCACAAAAATAGCATAATTGCTGACACAAAATCTTTAAATTTTCACAACAAACGCCCTGCCTTAATTTCCATTAGGTGCAAAAGACGCTCTATCGAACGTAGATTTTCTTGAATGTAAACGTCAGTTAATCCTAATAATTGTTCAGTGGAATGACCAATGTCTTCCAACTCGGGGTTGAAACGGAAATACACCAACTTGGAATCTTTTTTGGCGAGTTCTATTAAGGTATCGTGTTGTTCTTCGGCTTGCATTTCTTCAAACGACGCCGATTGTGATTTCCCTGTACCGATACTGATCAACACAATGGGATCATCCGGGTAAAAAACTCTTGCGTATTGAAAGGCCAGTTTTGACGGATTTTTAGTTGTGAGCGCGCCATCAGCCAAACGTTTGTTACCAATCATTACCGCTTCTAAGAAGCCGGGCATGGCGCAACAAGCCTGCATCATTTTTGCGACGCTGATTTGTTGAATGTGATGTTGCGAATCGGTGAACAAAAACGGCTCGTCTTTATCCAAATCATAGCTCACAAAGAGAAAATGCTTGCGAATTTGCCCCAACGTGAGATCACCGTAAAAATGTTCTAACAGAAAATTGAGCGGATGAACGGAATGTGCACTTTTAGGAGAATCGAAGAAATGTTCTCCGCGGTGTAAGTATAAATCGGTTATTTCCGTAGGGCTGTGTTTCCTGCCTCCTACTCCCGATACAGCCAAAGCTCCGGCAATGATGGCACTCGTGCTTGTGCCTCCGTAAACGTCTACCCAAGAGGATAAATGAGCGTCCGGAACATAGGCATGAAGTTGCTCCTCAAGGAACGATAAGATGCGAAGTGGAATAATTCCTTTTTTTCCTCCGCCATCAATGGAAACAACAACTCTGTACTTGCACGACATGCAGTAATTTACGCATTTTTTCCGCTGAAATCAAAAAAAGATGTGTAAACCCCTGATCTTAATGAAAATTAACGAATTGGGCGTGAACTTATTTTACACGAACCGACTGACCTACCTGTAAAGTTTTGGTTGGACGAATGCCATTCAAGCTGCACAAACGGGAAACTGTAGTGTTGTGACGAACCGCAATTTCGGAAAGTGTATCACCCGGACGCACTTTGTAATACTTACGTCCTGCTGTAGATTCTGTTTTACGAACTGAGGCAATTGATTCACCATGCTCATCGTCGGCTATTACATTTTGATCGGTAGGTTTTGCTCCTGGACGGAACAAGTTTTTGTGAACCATTAAGTTCTCGTCTTTCATTTCCTTCTTATTGAAGTCAATGACTTGCTCAGGATTCATAGCTGCATCGTAGAAACGTACTTCAAAGTGAAGGTGAGCACCGAATGAATGTCCTGTGTTTCCGCCTAAGCCGATAGGATCACCTGCGTTCACTTCCTGATCGGGAGCAACCAAGTGTTTACTCAAGTGAGCGTAAAACGTTTCCAAACCGTTGTGGTGACGAATGATAACCAAGTTTCCGAATCCGCCGTCGTTGAACTTCGCATAACGAACTTTACCCGACCATGCAGCTACAACTGTATCTCCGATTTCCAAATCCAAATCGATTCCGTTGTGGTAGCGACCATTTCTGAATCCGTAGCGCGATGTTACCACTCCTGGAACCGGAATCACAAATTCACTGTGTAATTCGTCGGCCAAACACATCCAAAGAGTATCGCGTAATTTCATTAAATCGTTGCCGCGATCAGAGGTGTAGCATACGTTATTGTCCCATGTTTGTACAAATCCAAGTGTGGAGTCACTGTCGATTAGGTCATGGAGATCATCGTTCATAATACCGTTGAAGGCTTCGTCTTCAAGGTATTTCCAGGTGCGGTTTGAATAGACAACCATCGTGCCTTCCGGCGTTTTGATAGTGTCTATCACAGACTGCGCAAAACTGCTGAGCGAAAATAAGCTGATGGAAAAGAGGAAAATAGCTTTCATTTCAGGATGTTTTAATCACTGGTTTGTGGGTTCGATGGCAAATATACTACAAAAAAAGCGGTTCTCATTGCTCAAAGTGCCTTGTCTTATGAAGATTGGAATGTCGATAAGCGCTTGATTACGACTAATCTTTGCCATCAACTTCGGCAATGAATAAATCGTAGAACATACTTTCATTAGGGTCTACGAGGTCGAGATAGCCCTTTTTACCGTAGGCCTGATCAGCAGGAACGATGATCCAGAGTTTATCGTACAATTTAGCATTAATTAACGCTTTTCGGAAGCCCGGAACCAAGCCAAAATCGTCCATATGAAAGCGGAACGGCAAATTTCGCTGGTACGAATTATCGTATCGCGGATTGGATTGCGATCCCACGAAATAATGAACTCCAACGCTTGAAACGTCTTTAATGATGACGTCGTTGTTTTTCTTTTCTTCCAAACACCACACTCGTGTACCGTCAATCACACGTGTTGGTTTGATGCGTTTCCCGATGCGTAAGAAAATAATGTTGGGTGAATTCGGTGGAACCAAACCATCAATTTTTTCTCTTCCGCGAGCCAAATTTGCCGGTAAGTAAACTTCTGTAAAATCGCCTTCGTGCAGTTCTTGCATCGCCAAATCCCAACCTTTCGATTGCATGCCATAACCTACTAAAAACGGCAACCAATCTCTTTTCAATAGGTGATTTCCATCGATCACTTCACCGTTTACCAATTTCACTTTGTAGTTGATTTCGTAAACCTCGCCTTCTTTCAACGCTTCACCTTTTCCCTTTTCAAACCATTGAATTCTCAAGCCGTTCGGGAATTCCTTTTTCGCTTGAATGGTCTTATAAGGTTCCAACAATTGCTCAGCTGTTTTTGGCCCCGTTTGAACCTCTTCCTGTTGCTTTTTTACAGGTTTAGGATCTTTCTTTACACCTTCGGTGCTGCACGCCGCACAACCGATTACCAATGCTACTACGAATATCGCTTTCATTTCAATTCCAATAATTCAATTTCAACAACTATGGGTGTGAGTGGTGGTATTTTGTCCATGTCTCCGATGAGACCGTGCGCCAGATGACTTGGGATAATCAAAACCGATTTTTCGCCAACACGCATGCGCTTAATCCCTTCCTGAATACCAGTTTCGATATTGCTTTTGTCTACGCGAAAAATATCAACCTCATCGGCAGCTGTTTTGTAACATTGTGTACCATCCAATAAGGTTACACTGTACTCCACATGCGCATCATCGCCCGGCTTGGCCTGCTGTCCTTTGGTGGTTACCAGCGGAATGTACCGCAAACCCGACCCCGTGATTTGAGCTTTGTATTCAACGTGTTGTTCCACGTAAAGTCGAATATCAATATCTTCTTCAACGGTCAATTCTTTGTTCATTGCCGAAGATTGTTCTTTGGTCCAATGAGGATCTTTTTTAGGAACTGGAGCAGGTGCCTGTTCGCAAGCAACCAAGATCACCACTCCGAAAAGGAAGCACATTGTTTTCATGCTACTGGAATGAATTCATGAACATTCGTTACAAATTTTTCGGTTGTTTCTTTCAAGGAAGTGAATGAAATTCCACCAGCGGCATAACCGTGACCTCCACCTTCAAAATGTGCGGCTGCCAATTCGTTGACTTTGAAATTGCCTTTGGAGCGGAATGAAATTTTGATGGCACCGTCTTTTTCCACAAACAAAGCAGCCATTTGAATTCCCTGAATTCCCAAGACCTGATTCACCAATCCTTCGGTATCACCTTTGCGGTAGTTAAAACGCTCTAGTTCTTCTGCCGAAAGCCAAATGTAGGCAATAGGAAGTCCTTCCAAGCACACCAACTTTTCAGATAACGCATAGCCACGCAAACGAATGCGGTCGATCGTATTGGTATCGTAAATCTGCTCGTGAATTTGGTAATGTACCACTCCAACTTCCATTAAATGAGCTAAAACACGATGCGTATGCGGTGTAACGGAAGGAAAACGGAATGATCCGGTATCTGTCATGATTCCCAAGTAGATACAGGTACCGATGGTAGCATCCAATTCCGAAAGAATGCCGGCTTCTTCCATCCATTCATACAATAACTGGGCGGTTGAACAAGCGCTAGTTTCCGAAATGCGTAATTGGCAAAAATCAGACGGATTCAAGTGATGATCGATCATGATTTTCAACCCCGGAGCTTGTTCTAAAAACGGTTGCATTTCCTTCCCTACTCTACTCGGTTCGTTAAAATCGAGGCAACAAATCACGTCAGCATTGGCCAATAAATGTTTCGCTTCTTGCTGATTTTCATCAAAAGCAACAATGGTGGATTGCTCCGGAACCCACTGCAAAAACTCAGGAGCAGGATCGGGATGTACAACACGCACATCTTTACCCCATTTCTTGAGTAAGTGATACATTGCCATTGAACTCCCGATCGAATCACCATCGGGCGATTTATGGGCTACAATGACAATACGGTTGGCTGTTTGAAGAGCCGATAAAATAGATTGTGCTTCTGACATAGTTTTTATTAAACGAAGAAAGCCTCGCAACGAGTACGAGGCTTTGCTGTAAAAGTTT
>Ga0302296_1001749_pt1 | contig 15165 bp, 11 predicted proteins | sample III_Fen_N3_1_FD_194546 | JGI IMG/M metagenome (GOLD analysis project Ga0302296, IMG submission 194546) | Peat permafrost microbial communities from Stordalen Mire near Abisko, Sweden - III_Fen_N3_1 | ecosystem: Environmental > Terrestrial > Soil > Wetlands > Permafrost | place: Sweden: Abisko... | reverse complement strand
AGGTGGAAAAGTGGTTCAAACGACCCAGGAAGCTTGTCCAATCTGGGTCCCTTTAGTCGAAAATTACGAAATTGATTCACCCGGAACTGATTATTTTGTTTCAAAAAACATCAAAAATCTGTTGGCCGCCGATCTTGAAATCGATTCGATTATTCTGGGATGTACACATTATCCTTTGTTGATGCCTGTTATCCGTAAATTTGTTCCTGAAGGTATTCAATTGCTTGAACAGGGAAAGGTAGTGAGCGCCAAACTGGTCGAATATTTGAACAATCACCCGGAGATGAATGCTGAAATATCAAAATCGGGACGTGTAAAATATTATACTACCGAAAACAGGACTGTCTTTGATAAAAATGCTGCTACCTTTATTGGACGGAATATAAAAAGTGAAAAAATAATTCTGAAATAGTTTGCTTACCAGAGTTTGTAAGGATATACCCCCTGATCGGTTAATTTTTGAATCTGTTCAATTACGTGAGGTTTATCCAACTGGTAGGTAACTCCAAACCAAGGTGAATCTGCTGTCAGGACTTCAACATGGACTTTTCCTCTTCTAATCATTTCGAAGACCACAAATGGGATGTAAAATTCCGATTTTGGCTGATTAAGGCTGTTCTCCAGAAATTCAACAAACTGTTTCTTAATTTCTTCAAAGATAGAAGGGTGAAATCCCCAAAAATTCATTGAAACAATTTCGTTTCCAGTTAATTCGATAGTTTTATTGTCTTCCGACTCACATAAAAATTGGTTGTCTTCCAATCTTATTTTATGAGTTTCAGTAATTTTTGTCAGCTGATTTTTCGCGTCAGTCACACAAATTCCTCTCGAAACACTTCCAAATTCAGATAAGGTATTATTTAACCGATAGCCCACCATGGCGTATTTTTCGTTCGTCACCGACTGGGTCAAATAGTTCGCAACAACTTGGTAGGCTTCTGCACCATAAAAATCATCAGCGTTAATGGCAGCAAAAGGTTCGTTTATCACATTTTCAGCCATAAGTACAGCATGACCAGTTCCCCAGGGTTTTTCTCTTCCTTCAGGCAGTTTAAAACCTTCAGGCAGTTTATTGATTTCCTGATAGACATATTCAATTTGAATCTTTCCTGCCAATTTAGGTTCAAAACGAGCTTTAAAATCGGCTGCAAAGCTTTCGCGGATGACAAAGACTACTTTGCCAAACCCGGCACGTATAGCGTCGAAAATTGAGTATTCCAAGATTGTTTCTCCATTTGGACCAACTGGTTCAATCTGTTTAAGGCCACCATACCGGCTACCCATTCCTGCTGCTAAAATTAAAAGGGTTGGTTTCATCATGTACTTTACTAAGATTATTTTTGTAATAGCTTATGCAAAAATACTCTTTTCTCTTTGGATTTTGTTAGAATCGAAACTACATAACAGGCATTAAACATCAATTTTTAAAAAAAGGATGTCGGATTTGATACTGGAAGAGGAAACTTATGTGGAAAATTTGAAACTGAAGGAAAATAAAAAAGGTAGGTTGAATAACCTACCTTCTCTCTCTTAAACTAACTAACCTAACTAAACCTAAACTTATGAAAAAAAATGTATTACAAAGATAATGTCCTGAATTCACAAATTGCGAAAATAATCGTTAAATGATGTTAAAGTTACTGTGTCTTTAATATCAACTAAATGTTACTGAGCGACAAATTTATAGGTAATGGTCCCTTTTTGAACTGTCGGAGCTTTCGGTTCAGAGTTAAAAACAGTACGTTCAGCAGCTTGCGTTGCATAGACGGGGAGCATGGGGTCGGTTATCGTATTTGTAGGCCTGACTTCGGCTTTTATTACTTTACCCGTTGGATCAACTTGTATGTCGACAGTTATTAAACCTCCACCTTTAGCCAAATAAACCGGAATCGGAAGTCTGATGTGGTATCTGTTTGCGAGTGAATAATGAATATTGCTTTTGCCTGAATAAACAACATTCTTAATTGAATCAGGATGCTGACCTTCGGTTGTCGCCTCTGGCATATCATATCTTTTAATTGGAGGCGCTTTTTGTGCAAGTTGTTTGTTGACAGCCGCAACCATTTTTTTTGCTTCTTCAATATCACGCTTGTAACTTTCATCAAAAAAATTGTCTTTTGTAACTGATGCATCATTAACTGCCTGATTACTTCCTAAATTCCGCTCGTATTTACCGGTATGGCTGGTGACAGTTTCTTTGTCCTGCTTTTTTCCTGATTCCGGTACCTGATTTTTTTCATTCGCTAACAATGCAGTAAAATCAAGCAATATAACTTCATCCTTTTCAGTTTTAACATTAATATTTAATTCAGCGACCAAAAAACCGGCAACCAATAAGATATGAAAGATCAGGGTTCCCATAACCCCGTATATATATTTCCGATATAGCTCTTTTATATTCAGCATTTGGAGGCAAATTTAGTAAAATCGGCTATGCGTGGGATTTGAATTTGAAAATTACCCAAACTTCAGGATAAATCTATGGAAAGCAGAATTAAGATACTTTTTGAAAATAATTCGATTAATTTAGAATTTTGAAAAGGTAATAAAGAAATATGAAATTTGTCTGGGTTATACTAATACTTCTAAGCTCATTATCTCTTTCAGGGGAAGGCATATCCATACAAAAAAAAGATACAGCAAAAGTTGCGTTTGCAAAAAAGGATCCTAACTTATTTTACGATAGTCTTGAGGTAAAAGCGTCGCGCAATCAGGTAACGAGGTGGATTTTTAACAAATTGATCAGTACAACCAAGAAAGAAGCGGTTAATCCGGAATTACAGTCGTATGAATATTACCGTACGTATGAAAAAAAAATAATAGGTTCGATCGTAATAAAATCGCTCGAAATATTTGGTCCCGATTTGTATGATACAACCAAAACGGCAACCTTATGGATCGAGAAAACGGCCAATAAACTTCATTCCAAATCGAGTTTATATGTTATTCGAAAAAACCTGTGGATCAAAGAAGGACAGGCTCTTGATCCTAATACGATTATGGATAATGAACGCCTTTTACGAAGTTTGCCTTACATAAAAGATGTCAGATTCATTATTGTACCGCGGAAACTTAATGAGGATGTTGTTGATATCTTGATTCTTACACAAGATGTTTTTTCGTTTGGACTTTCCGGAGGAATTGGAAGCATTAACAATGGCGAAATCGGAATTTATGATAAAAATGTTTTGGGTATTGGTCACGAAATAGGAACAACACTGATTGCAAATACAAATCAAAGTCCACATATCGGATTCGAGTCGTATTATTCGATTAACAATGTCAAAGGAAATTTCATTGACTTTTCTACGGGATATTCAAATACCTATCTCTATCATAGATTATTCGTTTCATTTGAGCGTGATTTTTTGAGGCCGCAATCAACGAATGCAGGTGGATTAATGGCTATGAGAAGCTTCAGGTCAGATAAAATAAATCAGGACGACTTTGTAACCAGCAAATCTCCGCTGGACTACCTATTTCTGGATGGATGGTACGGACGGAAGCTGAATTTGGGAATAAACCCGAAAGACAGCCGTTTCCAAATGACTTTATCCGGAAGAATCAGATACATTTCTTTTTATCAACGTCCATTGCCTGATATTAATAACAATCAGTATTTCGCAAACAGTACCATGTATTTGGGTAGTCTGAGTTTTTCGCAACGTTCATACATCCGCGATTATCTGGTTTACAGTTACGGTATTACCGAAGATATCCCCAAAGGTTATTTGCATGAACTGGTTTTTGGGTTTGATAAAAATGAGTTCGGAAACCGCCTGTATTCGCATCTGTTTTTATCGACAGGTAATCTGTTTAAAAACAAACCATATTATTTGTATACATCCCTGGGCGTAGGAAGCTATTGGAAACGAACAGGTTTAGAACAAGGGATAGTTGATTTTAAAGTTAATTTTATTTCTCAACTGTTTAATATCTGGAACGTACAAGCCCGGCAATTCATTAAATTAAATTATACCGTTGGAATTAACCGATTTGAAATCGAAGATCTTGGGTTGCATAACAGTGAAGGTATAAGGGGATTTGGAAGCAGCACAGAAAAAGGGAAAAAGCGTTTGACACTTAATATTGAAAACGTTTTTTTTCAAAACAGGTCAATTCTTAACTTTCAATCTGCCTTGTTTTCTTTCCTGGATATTGGGATAGTCGGACCGGCAAACCAATCAATTTTTAAACAGAATTACAATGCCGGATTAGGAATTGGTCTTCGGATACGAAGCGAAAATCTAATTTTCAAGACCATACAACTCAGGCTGGCTTATTATCCAAACCACCCAAACGATGTAAATTCGATAGGTTTTATTCTTGACGAGGTTTCTAAAACCAAATTTTATAACTTTCAGCCACGCGGGCCTGAACCTTTAAAATTTGAGTAATTCAGGATCAGGAATAATCCGGGAGGCAAGAACTTAAACAGAAATAGAAACAAAGAAGCAAGGCTATTGACCTTGCTTCTTTGTTTCTATCAAAAAATTAGTATTCATCCTCATTAAAAAAGAAATCATCTTTGCTTGGATAATCGGGCCAGATGTCTTCAATACTTTCGTAAATTTCTCCTTCGTCCTCAATCTCTTGCAAGTTTTCAATTACTTCCAATGGAGCACCGCTACGGATTGCAAAATCAATTAACTCATCTTTGCTTGCTGGCCAAGGTGCATCCTCTAATTTAGAGGCTAATTCAAGTGTCCAGTACATATCTATTTGAAATTAGGAGGTTATTAACTTGGTTTTTTAAACTTTTGCGAATATAATAAAAAATCAGATTCTGCACGTATTAATTTTTTTTATTCCTTGTGATCCGGATTCCAAAGAATTTCAGGGGCTTTTTGGTCCATCGACACCTTTCTGGAAAGCACAAACAGATAGTCAGACAGACGGTTAATGAATTTAATCAGGTTGGATTCAACCTCTGTTTTATCCGACAATTCAACAATCCGTCGTTCGGCTCTTCGACATACCGTACGGGCTACGTGACAAAAGGATGAAGCCTGGCAACCACCCGGTAAAATAAAGTTGTTTAACTTCGGTAAAACGGTGAATAGTTGATCCATTTCCTTTTCAAGCATCAAAACATCGTCCTCGGTGCAGGATAGCTTTTTTTTGATTAAGCCAGTCGATTCGTCACTCGCCAAATTACTGCCTATCACAAAAAGGATATTTTGAATTTTCGCTAATATAGCATCCGCATGGTCGTCGGTTTGAAGCGATCGGATTACTCCAATATAGGAATTCAGTTCATCAACGGTTCCATACGCTTCAAGCCTGATGTCGTATTTTTTAACCCGCGAACCACCAATTAAACCGGTGGTTCCATCATCTCCTGTGCGTGTATAAATTTGCATGATTTTTTAATAAACAGGATCGGGATTCACGTAATCAGCTTCAATTTCACCGTCTTTTAGCCGGATGATGCGGTGTGCATGTTTGGCAATGGATTCCTCGTGTGTCACCACAATCAAGGTATTTCCCTTTCGGTGAATTTCGGCAAATAACTGCATGATTTCTTCAGAAATTTTTGAGTCAAGGTTTCCTGTAGGCTCATCAGCCAATAGAATACAGGGATTATTCACCAACGCACGGGCAACAGCTACACGCTGACGTTGACCGCCTGAAAGTTCGTTGGGCTTGTGCTCAATTCGGTCGGCCAAGCCAACTTCGGTCAGAATTTTTTCAGCGGCTGTAATTCGTTGCTGTTTCTTAACACCGGCATAAACGAGTGGTAACATGACGTTTTCAAGGGCGCTGCTTCGCGGAAGCAAGTTAAATGTCTGAAACACGAACCCAATTTCTTTGTTGCGGATTTCGGCCAATTCATCATCCGATAAATGGCTGACATCCTGATTGTTCAGTTCATAAAATCCGCTGGTTGGTGTATCCAGACAGCCAATTACATTCATCATGGTCGATTTTCCGGAGCCTGAAGCACCCATAATGGCTACATATTCTCCTTTGTTGATTTGAAGCGAAACAGAGCGTAATGCTCTAACTATCTGGGTTCCTACTTTGTAGTTTTTTACGATTTTTTCGAGTTTGATAACAGCTTCCATCTTATGGCAGATTTGTTTAAAACGAATTAGTTGATGACAGGTTAAGTTTATTACAAATTTATAATTTTTATATTTGCCACATGTCAGAATATCTTGATCAGGATATTAAATTTTTACCCGGTGTAGGGCCTCAACGGGCCGAACTGCTTAAAAAGGAGTTGAAGATCTTTACCTTCAACGATCTTTTGTACTATTTCCCCTATAAATACATCGATCGGACGAAGTTTTACAAGGTGTCGGAAGTCAATAACAACATGTCGTATATTCAGTTGAAAGGGTGTATTACCCGGTTCGAAACAACTGGTGAAGGTGTCCGTCAGCGACTGATTGCGCAATTCCGCGACGAATCGGGCGTAATGGAACTGTTGTGGTTCCAGGGAATCAAATGGGTAAAAGAAAATGTCAGGCCAAATGTGGAATATATCCTTTTTGGAAAACCATCCATTTTCAACGGAAAGCTCAATATGATTCATCCGGAGCTGGAACCGGCAGAGAATAAACAAATTACTTCCGGAGTATTTCAAGCCTTCTACAATACCACCGATAAAATGAAAAAGAAATTTATGACGAGCAAGGCTCTGAATAAATTTCAATCGAACCTTTCTGCTGTGATCGAAGGTAAAATCTTCGAAACACTTCCGCCAGCCTTGATTTCGCGTATCAAACTGATGCCGTTGTCATTTGCTCTCAGGCAGGTTCATTTTCCTGAAAACCCCACTTTGTTGAAAACAGCTATTTTCAGGCTCAAATTTGAAGAACTTTTTTTTATTCAGCTAAAAATATTAAGCCTGAAACACAATCGTGAAGGCTCATTCAAGGGATTTGTCTTTTCGCAGGTGGGATATAATCTGAATACATTTTTCAGCAATTATTTACCGTTTGAACTGACCAACGCCCAAAAAAAGGTGATTAAGGAAATTCGAAAAGATATGGGTTCGGGCAAGCAGATGAATCGCCTGCTTCAGGGCGATGTAGGCAGTGGAAAAACGCTGGTGGCCTTGATGACTGCCCTGATTGCCTTCGACAATGGATTCCAGGTAAGCCTGATGGCCCCAACCGAAATCCTAGCTATTCAACATTACAATTCGATCAGTAAAATGACGGATGGACTGGGAATTAAAATCGCATTACTCACCGGATCGACCCGAGTAGCCAAGCGGAAAATTATTCACGAACAGCTTGAAGATGGAAGTCTGCAATTGCTCATTGGGACCCATGCTTTGATAGAAGATAAGGTGAATTTCAAGAAACTTGGATTGGTAATTGTGGATGAGCAGCACCGGTTTGGAGTTGCCCAACGCGCCAAACTCTGGAAAAAGAATGAATTTACCCCGCCCCATGTTTTAGTGATGACAGCCACACCAATTCCACGAACACTCGCCATGACCGTTTACGGCGACCTGGACGTTTCGGTCATCGATGAATTACCGCCCGGACGAAAACCTATTCAAACGCTGCATTATTACGAAAATCGCCGGAAGCAGGTGTATGATTTTATTCGCGATCAGGTTGAAGTTGGCCGGCAGATTTACGTGGTTTATCCGCTGATTAAGGAATCGGAAAAACTTGATCTGAAGAATGTGGAAAATGGCTATGATTTGCTGAAACAGGTATTTCCGAGGTATTCAATCAGCATGGTACACGGCAAAATGAAACCTGCCGATAAAGAAGCTGAAATGAACCTGTTCAAAGAAGGAAAGACACAGATCATGGTGGCTACAACCGTTATCGAAGTGGGCGTTGATGTTCCGAATGCATCGGTCATGATTATCGAAAGCGCCGAGCGGTTTGGCCTGTCGCAATTACATCAGCTTCGCGGAAGGGTAGGGCGTGGAGCCGAACAGTCGTATTGTTTACTGATGTCGTCCTACAAAATAAGTAACGAAAGCCGAAAGCGCCTCGAAACGATGGTTCGTACCAACGACGGGTTCGAAATTGCCGAAGTCGATATGCAGTTGCGTGGCCCCGGCGATCTGGAAGGAACTCAGCAAAGCGGAATTGGTTTTACCCTGAAGATTGCCAACCTTGGTCGCGATGGTGAAATTTTGCAACATGCCCGCAATCAGGCTTCGGATGTTCTGGATGATGATCCAAAACTCGAAAAGCAGGAAAACCAGATACTCGTTTCGAATCTTCTGAAAATGAAAAATACTGAATTTAACTGGAGCTCAATCAGCTAACCCTTTGACGAGATCAGAAACCAAGGGAAAGGAAAAAAGGTAAACGGATACTATTGACTTCGGCATGTGATTTCAGTGTGAGCTCGGTAGAAAGATCAACCCGAAGACAACATGACAACTTGATAACCTAAAAACCGGCAACCCCAATAACCTGATTTTTTTCAGGAACTGCGTTAAATGATTGATCTATATTTCGAACCTTTAAAAACAAATATAAAAATGAAGAGAATATTCATAACCACTGGTTTAATAGCGCTGATTTTTGCCGGAAGTCAGGCTCAGAATGTCAGCAAAGGCAAAATAGTTGTTGAAGATAAAGGCAAAGGGTTTTACATCGAATCGATCATGAAAGATGTGACTGCCGTTGACGAAAAGTTGACTGAAAAAACGCCCTATATACGATTCGTGATGGATCAGACGGGAATTGACCTTCCAAACAATCAATCGCTGTACACCACCGTATGGAGTAACCCCAGCCAATCGCAGGGAAATGCCGGAACTTGCTGGAGTTTTTCAACCACTTCGTTCTACGAATCGGAAGTGCTTCGCCAGCATGGCAAAAAAGTAGAAATTTCGGAAATCTATACTGCCTATTGCGAATACCTTGAGAAAGCGCGCCGTTTCATCGAAAAACGTGGAAACTCAGTATTTTCGGAAGGTTCGGAAGGCAATGCGGTGGCGCGAATCATGAAAACGTATGGCGCTGTTCCTGAAGATGCCTACACCGGTTTGATTGATGGCCGGAAATATCACAGCCATGCAAAAATGGTTGAAGAAATGACTGCTTTCCTGAATTCGTTGAAAACGTCGAATGCATGGAACGTGGATTATGCGTTGGAAACCATCAAATCGATTATGAATCATTACCTGGGAGTTCCGCCAACTGAGTTTGTGGTTGAAGGCAAAACTTATACGCCGCAAACCTATTTGAAAGATTATCTTCAGATCAATCCGGATGATTTTGTCGAAATTCTTTCGTACAAACAGGAACCTTACTGGCAGCAGGTTGAATACAAAGTGCCGGACAACTGGTGGCACAGCAAAGAATACTACAATGTTCCGCTTACTGATTTTATGGACGCTTTAAAAAAAGCAGTTAAAGCCGGATATACCTTGAGCATCGGTGGTGATGTGTCGGAACCAGGGTTCAGTCGCGAAACCAATTGCGCCATGATTCCCGATTTTGATATTCCTTCGGCATATATCAACGAAGATGCCCGCCAGTTCCGATTTTCAAACGAAACCACCACCGACGACCACGGTATGCAGGTGATTGGCTACCTCGAAAATTACAAAGGTTTGGGTAAAGACTGGTACCTGATTAAAGATTCGAGTTCCGGATCGAGAAATGTAGACCCGGGCAACCCTAATTTCGGTTATTATTTCTTCCACGAAGATTACATCAAACTAAAAATGATGGGGTTCACCGTTCACAAAGATGCCGTGAAAGATCTTCTGAAGAAATTCAAATAAATAATGGAAACTATATAATGTCGTATTAAATATTACTCACCCCGAAGACCGATAAATCGGTCTGAGGTTGTCTCAAAAGTCATTGATCACGTCATCCTGAACTTGTTTCAGGATCCCAACGCACTGTATGTCAGACCCCTAAATAAATTCGGGGTGACTGGTTTATCAAGTTTCTTGACTTTTAAGACAGCCTCAGAACACTGAAGGTGTGATGGGGGTGAGTCAGGATTTAAAACCAAATTATACGACATTTAATCAATCTTATTACTTAAGTAATGAAAACTAAAGTTTTCTGTTTTTGGAAACTTTAGTGAATTTATAGGAATATCCGGTATCATGCTTAATTTTCAAAGGGAGTCATAAAATGGTCATTGATTGTCATTAACTGTAGCTCCTAAAACTACAAGTGACGATAAATGATCCTATTCTTCAGAACGAAAATCTTATTAGCAATCCTGTCCTAATATTTATGGACAAAAAACGGTATCTAACAGATTATCAATAGAAAATAGTCCAGACTGCATCGGGCAGGATTAGTCATTCGGAAAGTCACTCTTAAGCTCTTTCCCAATGACTTTTTCCTTTTTCTGTTAGTTAAGCGGTAAGGATACGGATATTCATTTTGCTCATAAACTTTTCCCAATGACGAATGAACTCTTTCCTGTTTTTAACTGAATAAGCTTATGATTTCTTCCTGAGAAATTATACTGATCGGGTTGTTTGAGTTGATAAATTTATCGGCCAGCGCCGATTTTTTCGATTTCAGCGCCTGAATCTTTTCTTCAATCGAATCTTCGGTAATAAAACGGTAAACAAATACTTTCTTGTCCTGACCAATACGATGCGCCCGGCTGATGGCCTGGTTCTCGGCTGCCGGATTCCACCAGGGATCGATAATAAACACATAATCAGCTGATGTGAGGTTCAGTCCAACGCCTCCGGCTTTTAGCGAAATCAGGAAAATATGATTGTCGGGGTCATCCTGGAATTGCCGGATAACCTCCTGACGGTTAATGGTTTTACCGGTCAGCAACGAGTATTTCCAGTTTTTCGATTCTATTTTGGCCTGAAGCAATTCCAAATGTTTCACGAAGGAAGAGAAAATCAGTACTTTATGTTTTTGGGCAACCAGATTTTTAAGATATTGATATATTTCGTTGAACTTGCCCGATTCGTACTCAAACTCAGGATTTATCAGCACCGGGTGGTTTGCCATTTGCCGCAATTTGGTCAAACCCTGAAGGATAACCAAGGCTGATTTTTTGATTCCGTTCGATTCGATGTTTTTCAAAATGGTGTTCCGGATCGCCGATTTTTCGGTCTCATAAATTTCACGTTGTTCTTCGGTCATTTCGCAGTACCTGATTTGTTCAGTCAATGCGGGTAAATCCTTTTCAACCTCTTCCTTGGTTCTTCTTAAAACAAACGGACGTATAAGTTTTTGCAGTTTAAGCTGTTGAGTCTCATCATTCTTCTTTTCGATTGGAGTAATAAATTCTCTTTTGAAAAAAGGCAAACTTCCGAGTAACCCTTTGTTCAGAAAATTAAATTGCGACCATAAATCGGAAAGTGAATTTTCGATAGGGGTTCCGGTAATCACCAGTTTGTGTTTCGACCGGATTTCGAGCAGGCTTTTATAGGTTTTCGACGACGAATTCTTGATGTTCTGGCTTTCGTCGAGGATCAGATAATGAAAATAAAACTTGCTTAACATTTCGTAATCGTTCCGCAACGTCCCGTAGGTAGTCAGAATTACATCGTAATACTTAACAGACAAAGCCATGTTGTTCGATTTGTTGCGAAGTGCGCCAACGTGCTTGTAAACCTTGAGCGAAGGGGCAAATTTCTGAATTTCGTTGGCCCAATTGTGAATAAGCGAAGTGGGCATGACGATGAGCGAGGCTGGCTGTATTTCGTCGTTTGAGGGTTCTAAAGTACCGAAAAGCGACATTTGTTTCTGGTCGTTCGTTTCCGGCTCCTGAAATAACAACGGCGAATTCGGTTTCCTGATTTTAAGAAGCAGCGTTAAGGTTTGCAAGGTTTTCCCCAAACCCATATCGTCGGCCAGACAGCCGCCAAGTTGGTTTTCATACAACTGGTAGATCCACGAATACCCTTCGGCCTGGTAATTTCGAAGACTCGCGTTTAGTTCAGCAGGTATTTCAACAGGTTGAGCCGATCCGGAAATGATATTTTCAAGTTTTTTGAAATAATCGCGATCGATCCCTTTGATGTTTTCCTGAATGAGCTGATAATGATGTTTTTTTATTTTTATTATGTTGCCATCGAGTTTCGAATACGGAAATATTTCGCGGTACGAGGCGAACCATTCGAGCGGTAAAATGGCGATTTCTCCCGAAGGTAGTTCAAACTCGCGGATATCGTTTAAAATATGCTTGCGCAACCGGATAAACGGAATCTGGTAATCGCCAAATTTGACCATGGCATGAATATCGAACCAATCTTCGTTGCTTTTAATTTGAATTTCGAGCAACTGACTACCGGTGAAATATTTCGTGTTGAGCTTGTTCTGTTGAATCAGGTATCCTTGTTTTTCGAGTTCTTCCCGATTTTTTGCCAACCATTGAACCGGACGGTAATAGTTCTCTGCTTCAGGTTTTTGCTTATCTTCGTCAGGGTTCCAGAAACCATTTTTGTATTTCAGTCCAAGTTTCTTTAACGATTCAAGTTGTTCTTCCTCCCAGGCTTTGTCGCGTACAAATTTCTTGAACGAATAATTTTCGTGATTTTTCTCGAAACTGACGAATATATTCGATACCGAATCGGCCAGATACAGACTGTTTTCGTACTTGAATTTTACGATCAATACCGGGCAAAGCGATAAATCCTGTTCAAGCGAAAGAATCGTTTTTCGCGGAGGCCGGCTTTCGATAATTTCGAAGCCTGTCGCTTTCACTTCGGATTCTTTGATTGTATTCAGGATAAACGACTGGTAATATTTGTCTTCAGACTGTCGGGGAATTGAAACCGACTCTTTGGTCAAAAATGGAATTACTTTCTTTCCTGAAAGTTGTTTGAAAACGAATAACTGATTAAGATATACAAAACAGCAGGGCAATGTACAAACCATCCGGATTGTTTTGTACAGCAAATCAATCGGTTGACCTTCGTGATTGATCTTCAATTGGTATTTTGTCCCGGTTTCGTCCCGGTTAAAGTAGAAGACGCTCTCCGAAAAGCTTGGGTTTATCCGGATTGCATCTTCGTCGTAAAGGTGCGAGTATTTGGCTTGTTTGAAAAAAAGGCGCGTTGTTCCTTTCATGAGAAGCAAAACACACTTGAAAATGTATTTGTCGATGTATGGACTGATGTGTTTCTGAAACAGTTCACCCTCCATATTCTGGAAGAAGATGGTTTTGTCGGCCTTTTTCGAAAATTTTTTCATTAAATTTTCATCGCTGTAATTCTCGATGAACTTGAGCAATTCCAGTTCGGTTTCGTTCAATATTACTTCACCACTTTTGTAATCGCGCAGCTTAACTACCTTCTTTACTGAATAATACGAACGCTCTTTTTCGATTAACAGAGGAACGAAAATATTGCCGAGGGCACGATGTTCTGTTATTGCGATGATAAATTCCTGAGTCAATTTTATTAATTTATTGAATGTTAAACTTTATGAACGAATTTCAGGTCCGGATTTTCGGACGCAAACAAAAGGTTAAAGATACGACTTTCATGTCTGATCTCGGCTATTAATTTTGTTTATGCAGTTTGATTTTGGCTTTTTGATTCAATTATAGTACTGAAAGGACTGAATTTGAATAACCGTCGGTGAAACCCACGGAAGAATTGATGTTCAGGTTTTATTTTTTTCACCGGTTTCGCCGGTGGTTATTCAAATTTAAGGTCTTATGACGTTCTGTATGGGTAAAATAATGTAAACATTTTTTAGGTGCAGCGCACCGTTGATATTTATAGCATTTATGCAGTAATACGTACAAAAGGTGCAGAGCACCGAAATATAAGTATTCCGGTGCTCTGCACCTTACCCGCTTCTATCGTTTTCTTTACTACAAATATTTTGCAGCTCTGCTGCTTTCAGATATATAAAGATCAATCGGTTGAAGTATTTTAATTTGAATAAATTGTTGAACATTTCTCCGAATAAAACAGCCAAATGAAATTCTACTCACACAATTCGTCGTAGAACCAAATTTAATCCCTTCGGGATAAAATGCGATTAGTTGTTTATCTTCTTGCTTCGGCTGAAAGAATATTACAACGATATAATTACCGATGGTAAATGGAAGTTGTTTATCTTCTTGCTTCGTCTGAAAGCCGTCTTTTGCAAAAGCTCACAACAACATCCATGAACCTGAGAATTCAGAAAAAAAAGAGCTTTATCCCTTCCAATTTTATTTCCGTCTGGAATGAAAGGCATGAAATTCGGATATGACAGCTATATCTTTAGGGGGGTGGTGAAGAAAAATATGATAAAAAATCACATCCGTTGCCTGATAATAGCAGTCGTTTCTTAACAGTTATTTAAGATATCTCTCAAAAAAAGATAACTTGAAAAAAAGAAAAGCCCAATGGATAGATATTCTTCTCACAATATTACTTTTGGCGTTCAATTCCCAAAAATAGTAAACTTAAAATTATTGCAATGAACCAGATTTTAGAGAAGGTTCTTTTTTCTGAAAAAGTAGCCAAGTTTGTTGTTGATGCTCCGCGGATTGCCCATTCGCGTAAGCCTGGTCATTTTGTGATCATACGTGTTGATGAAAAAGGTGAGCGTATTCCACTTACCATTGCTGGCGCCGATCCGGTAAAAGGAACTATTGATTTAGTGGTTCAGAAGATGGGGGTCAGTTCATCTAAACTATTCGAACTGAACGTGGGCGATTTTATTCTCGATGTTGTTGGTCCGCTTGGAAAAGCTACCCATATTCATAAGCCCGGAACTATTTTGGCTTGTGGCGGTGGTGTTGGCGTTGCTCCCATGCTGCCTATTGTTGAAGCGTTCAAAAAAGCCGGAAACCGGGTTATTTCCATTTTGGCTGCCCGAAATAAAGACCTGATTATTTTGGAAGACGAAATCAGAAAATGGTCGGATGAAGTGATTATTATGACCGACGATGGATCATACGGAACCAAAGGATTGGTTACAATGGGCGCCGAAATGGTTATTCAGCGCGAAACCGTGAACGAATGCATTGCCATTGGTCCAGCCGTTATGATGAAATTTACTTCGCTTTTAACAAAGAAATATCAGATACCAACTCAGGCCAGTCTAAATGCCATCATGGTTGACGGTACCGGTATGTGTGGCGCTTGCCGCGTCAGTGTTGGCGGACAAACCTTGTTTACCTGCATCGACGGTCCGGAATTTGATGCCCATCAGATCGATTTTAATGAGTTGATCGTGAGGCTGGGAGGTTATTCAGCCGAGGAAAAATTAGCCAACGAACGGTATTTGA
>Ga0302296_1001747_pt1 | contig 15170 bp, 9 predicted proteins | sample III_Fen_N3_1_FD_194546 | JGI IMG/M metagenome (GOLD analysis project Ga0302296, IMG submission 194546) | Peat permafrost microbial communities from Stordalen Mire near Abisko, Sweden - III_Fen_N3_1 | ecosystem: Environmental > Terrestrial > Soil > Wetlands > Permafrost | place: Sweden: Abisko... | reverse complement strand
GCGACGAAAGCCAATACAGTGGTACTGGATTGATTGCATAAAATTTCTGGACAATTGAGTCAGATTTGACCTTTTCAACTTCTTTTATAACTGGTTTTTGTGCAAAGCTGCTTGCCACAAAACAGCTAACTATAAATAAGGATAGTATTCCATTGGGTTTCTTCATTTGATGCATAATGAGGTTTTTTAAACTGCTTTGATTTACAACAAAGATGATTCCTTTCATGCCTGAAAACTTTACACAATTTTAGCAGAAAGTTATATTATTCACACCTTTTGTTCAGAATTTAACCTTCTTGTAAAAGACTGTTTTAGTAATTTCTGCCGCAATAATGTATATCACAACAATCAGCATTAGTAGCAAATAGGTTGTAAAGTTGAGTGGAACAAACCCAAAGACTTTGCCAAGCGGTGTGAACGGTAGAATGAGCGTAATCAGCGCGATTGACAATGTTGCTACGAGAAGATATTTTCCTGGTTTACTTTTAAAGAAAGGCTTGCGGCTGCGAATGACCAGTACAATGATCGATGCGGAGATCACAGACTCCAGAAACCATCCGGTACGGAACTCACCCTCATTTGCACGTAAAACAAGCAACAGAAGACCAAAAGTCAGGTAATCAAATACAGAACTTACCAGCCCAAAAGTGATCATGAATTTGCGAATGGCTTTGATGTCCCATCGTCGCGGATAATTGATCATTTCTTCATCCACATTGTCGGTGGCAATGGTCATTTCGGGGAAGTCGGTTAACAGGTTTGTAAGCAGAATCTGTTTAGGTAATAATGGGAGAAATGGAATAAATAGCGACAATCCGGCCATGCTGAACATGTTCCCGAAATTAGCGCTGGTGGCCATAAAAACATATTTCAGCGTATTGGCAAAAGTGGTTCGTCCTTCACGAACTCCCTCAATTAGTACGCTTAAGTCTTTTTCGAGCAGTACAATATCAGCGGCATCCTTGGCTACATCAGCAGCAGTATCTACCGAGATTCCAACGTCGGCCGCATGAAGTGCTGAGGCATCATTAATACCATCGCCCATGTACCCAACTACATTACCGGCTTTTCGCATGGCAATGATGATGCGTTCTTTTTGATTGGGTTCTATTTCAGCAAATACACTTACCGTTGAAACTTGTCGGAGTAATGCTGCATCGCTCATTTTGTGTAATTCAGGACCGGTTAGGATTTTAGTATCCAGCAGTCCCATTTTTTTGCTTAAGCTTGCTGCTACCAAATGGTTGTCGCCAGTGATCACTTTGAGCGAAACTCCCAATTTCTTCAGCTCAGCAATCGTATCGGCGATGTTTGCCTTGGGTGGGTCAAAAAGGGTGAGAAATCCCAGGAACGTCATATCCTTCTCGTCGTCTTTGCTGATGGGCGAACCGGAGGACAGATTTTTGTAGGCAATTCCAATGGTGCGAAATCCATCGTTGCTAAACGACAAAAAGTGCTCCTGAATTTGCTTTTGCATTGTTGCGATTTTAACAACACTTCCTTCCTTGATTTCTACAGTTGAACAGACTTCAAGTATATTCGACAATGCACCTTTGGTTACCATCAAATACGAATCACCTTGTTTAACCGATATACTCAATCGTTTCCGCAGAAAATCGTATGGAATTTCATCGTGTTTTTGGTATCCTTTAATGTCAATTTTCTGAAAGTCCAGTATGGCCTCATCAATTGGGTTTGTAAAACCAGTTTCGAACGAAGCATTAAGGTAAGCAAGAAGAAAAACTTTTACGCTTGCTTCTCCATTCACATCGAGTGCTGCTTCTACCTTCACAGTTCCTTCAGTCAGCGTGCCGGTTTTGTCGGAGCAGATGATATTCATGCTTCCGAAGTTTTCGATCGAGGCCAGCCGCTTCACGATGACTTTCTTTTCGGCCATCTTTTTGGCGCCATGTGCCAGGTTGATGCTGATAATGGCTGGCAATAACTGCGGAGTTAATCCAACGGCAAGTGCCAGTGAAAAAAGAAAAGCTTCCAAAATCGGTCGCTGCAAATAAACGTTAATTGCAAAAATAACTACCACCAAAACCAGAGTCACTTCTCCTAGGAAATATCCAAACCGGCGAATGCCATGTTCAAATTCAGTTTCAGGAGCTTTGAGTTTGAGCCGCTCCGAGACTTTACCAAATTCGGTGTTTTTGCCGGTAAGTATAACCAAGGCCTTTGCTGTGCCGCTAACAATATGCGTTCCCATCCAGAGCGAATTTTCTCGCTGCGATAGGGCGGTTTCGGAAGGTAAGATTGCTACATTTTTTTCCGCCGGAAAGGTTTCGCCCGTCAGCATGGCTTCGTCAACGAAAATATCCTTTCCCTCAAGTAACAAACAGTCACCTGGTACAATGTCGCCGGCGTTCAGAATAACGATATCGCCCGGAACAATATTTTCTACAGGGATTTCTACCTGTTTGCCATCGCGAAGAACAGCCGCTTTGATTTGCACTAAGGCAAGCAATTTTGCTACCGCATTCGATGCGCTAAACTCCTGCCAAAAGCCAAGAAGTCCGCTAACAATGACGATACTCAGAATAATTGAAGCATCGACAAAGTTGTGAAGAAACAACGACAAGACTGTTGCAGCTAAAAGAATGAGAATTATCGGACTTTTAAACTGACCAATAAGAAGTATAAATGCTCCGGATTGCTTTAGAGGTTTGATACTATTCGTACCATAATTGCCGAGTCTTTTTTGGGCTTCTGCATTTGTAAGCCCTTTTGCTGTTGACTGAAGTTTATTCGATAATTCGGTTGCAGAGATGCTCCAGAAAGACGGTATGTTTTGTTCCATGACTTTTGCATTTATATTCATTAAAGATTTGGACAACTAAATCCGACTTTTTCAAGATTATTCGGCATCCTTTTCTTCGGCATCATCTTTGTCAATTATTGCATGCTCATTTTTATCCAGAATCTTAGATAAATTCTTCTCATCCTTTGCATTTCGTTTGATCAGAAATAGGAATAAAACAATTACACAAACTGATACAATACTGATAATGATCCAATTTATTTCCATTCGCTTTAATTTTAATGAAGAACAAATTCAGGTAATAAAGTGTTGACAGGTTATGAAAATGATTAGTTATAACCTATTAAAAGTGCATTTATTAGTAAAGGAAATCGTTATACAATTATCGAAAAGATTTACATGATTCACAGTTTCCTGTTTTTGAAATATAGTCCAGGGTAATGAGTATCTGCATATACCGACGAGCATGAGAATCGAACTATTCCCGGTACTGCCCCACGTTTGCAACTGCCTTTCCCGATGAATATCGGGAAGGGGTAAATGGTTCTGAATTTAAAGCTAAGCATCTAATAAATATGCGTCTCAGGCGCAAAACCAACAACCTCTCGTTTCCGCTGGCGCTCTAACGAGGGGTAGTGTGGGTAATCGCAACTGTATTTACTGCTGAATTTTGCGATTTCTACTTAGTCATATAATGTTTCTCTGTAATATTAAAGTGGTGCAACTATGAAAGAACCAAGTTCAACAAGTAAACTTCTTAAACTAAAAACATTATTGTGTATGCAGTTTATTATTTTTCTATCGGTTTACTCATTTTGGTGATGAAAAAACCAAATATCGGAGTAAGCACCATTGACCATAAAATTGATTTGCCATATCCAATTTCTCTCTTTTCTCCAATGTTCTTTGCAATCAAATGCGTCAGAACAATATAAATTACAATAATAGCAATCCAAGTATAGTTCATATTCTTAAAGATTTAATTTTGTTTCTAACTATTCAAACATTTAATTTTCAGGTAATGCTGAATTTTGTGTATGTGAATGTAACCAGCAATTCTATGATAACATTCAAATTTCGACAAACTGCTATTTTTATTAGACGAACTCATTGTAATGACTGGTCAATCCCGACACTGCCCCTTCTATGTTGTACTTCCAATATTTGGATTACAACATAGAAGGGATAGGGTGGATGCGACATTATTTCATTCTCATTACTTACCTGATTCACACCTCCGAAAATCACACATTGAATGCCAGTTTGATTCCTTCAATCAGCATGTTGGCCCCAAGAACGCCCAATATGATTCCCATTATTTTACCTACTATGACAAAGTTGTTTTTGCCCAAAGCTCTGATTATTTTATTGCTGTGTGTAAAGCCCATATAGGTTAGAAATAGTAGTAGTGCGAGTATGACCACGCTTATCAGAATATGCAAAAAGTTGGCGTTTACAACAAAATTCATGGCTGTAACAATTGTCTCAGGACCTGCCAAAACAGGGATTGCCAATGGAGAGATGGTGACTCCATCATCAAATTCTGCCTTTTTCGGTAACTGAACAAGCGGACGCTTGGTCTGTAACATTTCGAATCCGATGTAAAAGATAATGATGCCACCAAAAATTTTGAAAGCCGGAATGGTTAACCCAAATAACTGGAAAATATATTTTCCGATTAAAATTGAGGCTGCAACGATAATAAAGGCTAAAACACTGGCTTTCCTGGCAATTTCTTCTTTTTTCTTTTCTTCAAGTCCTTCTGTTAGCTTGACGAAAATAGGGATGTTAACGATTGGATTCATGATCGCAAAAAATGCGATGAATACGGATAAAGCATATCCTAAAATATTTTCCATGGAGTGATTTCTGGTTTCTGAATTGATGTCAAAAATGGGCTTTCTACCACCGAATGTTTTACACAATTTCAGGAAATAGTTACATGATTCACAGGTTTGGAGGTTTGATTAAGCATCAGGAAAAACGAATCAAAATGGTTAAATTTGATTCGTTTACAAAAAAAACATAGGTGAAATAACCAGATTAATAAAAATTCCATGTCCGATCGCCATCCAAATTTTCATCAACGCCGGTCGATCCGATTGAAAGGATACGATTATTCGAAGGCCGGATTGTATCTTATTACGATATGCGTGCAAAACCGTGAATGTTTATTTGGCGAAATCCGCCCCATCATTGGGGCGTCCCTGTTTGGACGCCTTGATATATCCGAAATTCAAGGCACCCACAAAGGGGTGCCCCAACAGGAAATGATATTAAATGATGCGGGTGGAATGATTGTGAAATGGTATGATGAATTGGAAAACAAATATCCCAATATTCGTTGTCATGAAAGGATTGTAATGCCCAATCATTTTCATTGCATTATTGAAAAAATGGATACAATTCATCAAGGCGCCCACGTAGGGGCGCCCCTACGTGGGCGTCCGAACGATCCCAATCATCGCCATGATATTCCAATAAACGTTCCGGATCATAACCGCATAAACCAAACCCAATACGGACCCGATAATAAAAAATATGATGCAACCATTGGTGAAATTGTCGGATGGTTTAAAACAATGACAACGAACGAATACATTCGCGGGGTCAAAAATCTGGGATGGAAACGATTCGATGGCAAATTGTGGCAACGTAATTATTGGGAACATATCATCCGTGATGACGAGTCCTTTGACCGAATTTCGCAATACATTCAAGAGAATCCATCTAAATGGAATAATGACCAATTAAACCCGGATCAGAAAATCTAAAACGGATAACCTATCGCCACATTCAGAACCAGGTTATCTTTACGCCAGGCTGAACTTCCGAAGTTGATTTGATTCATCACCCAGCGGTGGTTGTCTTCGAGCCAGGGTTTTCGCAGTGGAAACGCCAGATCGAACCGCAGAATGAAGAATGAAACATCGACCCGTAATCCCACGCCTGCTCCCATGGCCAATTCATTCATGAATTTGGACGCAACAAACGGGCTTCCGGTTTTGGATGGATTTGATTTTTGCAGCCACACATTTCCGGCATCAACAAACAAAGCTCCCTTAAAATACCGGTAAATGCCAAAGCGATATTCTGCATTCGTTTCCAGTTTTATATCACCACCCAATTGTAATATACCCAAGGTATCGTCCTTCTGATTATAGGTACCCGGACCTACGGAATTAATCTGAAATGCCCGAAGACTGTTCGGTCCACCACTGAAGAACTGTTTGGAATATGGAAGAACGGAAGAGTTCCCATAAGGTTTGGCGAATCCGGCAAAAAACCGCAGAGCAAGTTTGTTTTTATCTTTAAAATTGAGAAATCCACGTGCATCGATACTCATTTTTCCATATTGCGAGTAGATTGAACCAGCTATTTTCGACGGATTTGAGGCCGATACTTTTTCGCCTCCAATTCTCTTTGCCAATGAAATTAAATTTCCGGCAATTTCTGACGTAAAACGGGCGTAGTACTGCATCTTCTTTCCGGGCGTGACCTGCTCGTTGTAATTAAACGAATAGCTACCTCCGGCAATAAAAAGCTCTTCGTAGCTTTTCGCCAGGTAAGGGTTTGCTATCAGTAAATCGTTGAATACAGTCGATTTATTCCCAATTGTAGTATAACTAATATCAATTGGATTCAGTTCGTGTTCTTTCCGGATATTTTCTTTCCACTTAAATCCATAAATAAACTGAAAGGTGCGCATGTCGAAGTAATCAACGCGTTTCATGTAATTGTACGAAAGCAGAAGGCGTGTTTTTGGGATATAGATGCTGTTCGTCTGCCTGATATTGAACGGAACCAGAAAGCGGGGGAATGTCAGTTCGAGCTGCGGATTATAGGAATAGGAGAATTGATTTTTATTTTTTCCGCTGAATTGCGTTTCAAACGCTCCGGCCAGAGTTAGATTCAGTAATTCGGCTCCATTAAGGGCATTTCTGTTCAGAATGCTTAAATTCATTCGGGGTCCGGTGTAATTATTCGATTTGGAAACCATGTCGATTTCAGCCCGGAAGGTGTGTTTGGGCATGGGTGTCATTAGAATATTGACGTCCAATAATCCCGGCCCTGCGGAGTTGTTTTCAGAAAAGTTGATTTGCACCAGCTTGAAATTACCCATCGACATCAACCGGTTTAAAGTGATGACGTGATTCTGGCGCGAAAAGATCTCATTTTTCCGTAAATAAATGGATTTGGAAAGTACTTTTGGTCGGATCGCCATCCGTGCTTCTTTCCCCAGAAAAACGATATTTTCATAAATTAAGGTGTCTTTTGTTGAGTCTACGCGCCTTTCGGTTAATGAATAATTCTGGTTGATATACACGTTGTTAATTCGAAAAACAGTTAAGGCATTTTTCGGAATGCTGTCTTTCAAGGTCAATTTAAAGGTAACATCGCGATTGATGTTTGACGTGTCGGCTTTAAAAAGCAAATAATCGGGACTGAAATAGAAGTACCCGCTATTTTTCAGCAAAGCATCGATCCGGATACGTTCATTTTTCAGCATATCCAGGTTGTATTCTTCGCCCGGTTTAATTAGCGATTTGTCCTTTTCGGTCAAGATTAATCGACTTAAACTATCATTCGAAATGGCGTAAACCATAGCTTTGACCAGATATGGTTTGTGAATATGACTGGTATAAACGACTTTGGCCGTGCGCTTCTTTTCAACGATTTTTGATTCAGTAATACTTTTGAAAATGCCAATATTAAAGAGCTTGGCATCGATTATTGCTGAAGTTGCAGTAGGTTTTACACTACTCAATAATACCGGTGGTTCGCCTGTTCTTTGCAGCCATTTTTTGAATTTTGATTTGGGATTTTCTCCGGCCATATTATACTTCCACAATTTCGGGCGCATACCCAAATAAACTTTATTCGGTAACGGACGCACGGCCACCTGCACAATAGATTTGACAAACTTTTGATTCATTTTCTCTGATGATTCCAGTTTTATTTCAGCACCGGTATAAAGCTTTTCTCCGGAAGGTAAATGCCTTGTACCAGTGCATGCTGTCAAAAACAGCGAAATCAAAATCATGAATATGTTTATTAAGTATTTCATAATAAAAGCCAATATAAGCTTGAAATATTTTTTGTTGAACCCGCTTCGGGGTTCTTTTTCTTTTATTCTATTGGCCACGGGTTATACCCGCGGTTATTCAAATTAAATCCTGTCAGGATTTTTAATAACCAGAAGTCCGAAGGACTTGAATCTGAATAACCTCCGGTGAAACCGGAGGCAACTGCTCCAAAATTATTGGGAACCCCGAAGTGGGTTCAATTTTGTTTTCTGCATTTCATATGTATTTATTTGATTTAAAATTGTCTTTCACTTTTTCTTTACTGGGACTTTCACTGGCTTTTCTTTCCTTATGTCTGATTTAAATAACCTCTTCCACCGATTAAAATCGCGCACAAACACAATACCTGCGCCAGTTTCAACCAGCTGTCCTTCAATGGCTCCTTCGTATTGGTTATGCCTGAATCCTTTCATCCGGAAACGTCCATCCGGGGTCAGTTTATACTCCACAGTAACATCGCCGGTAATATCGCTTGCCGAATTTTGCCGGGCCCGGTCTCCTTCAACATCAACCGAACCTCCCAACTGAACCGATAAACGCTCATTAAAAAGTTGCTTCTTTACCCCAATCTCAACTTGGGTTCTTCCTTTGGCTTGCCCTGTCTGATAATCGTCATACGACTGAATATCAAAATTCAGATCAATTCCGGGTAATACTTTATTGCTAAGCCTGTTGATTTGAGAAGATAGAAATTTACTCACTGTTGAACGAATGATTGTTGAAGTTCCACCCGTTTCGGTTTGAAATGGATTTTCCTGAATAAACCGGTTTAAGACCAATAAGGCAAAAACCTGCTTGTTAAGAGCCGATGGATCTTCGTTAAGCATGTTCAGTTTCTGATTCACCGCTCCACCCAGAATTCCTTTGTCTTCAGGAGATAATTGTATTTCGAAACTAATTTCAGGATTTAGAAGTTTTCCACGCAGTTTCAGCATAACCAGAAACGGATATCGCTGTTTATAACCGCCTTTATCAATATCGCTTAGGCCCGACATTTGATCAGCCACCAAATCGTATGGTGAAGCACGGACCGAATATTTGGCATTGATAGATATTTCGGCATCTAACGGATCGCCATTCCAGATGATTGTACTTCCGGGATCAATCTCAAATTTCTTCTTGATGATCGATTCAAGCGATACAAGGTAACTGCCTTCGTTCAGGTTATAAGCTCCGGTAAGGCTCATTTTTCCGCTCCGGTCCATGGTAAAGCTTAAGGCAGCATCACCGCGAACAACCAACGAGTCGGTTGACGCAGGATCGATTAATAAACGGAGTGTGGCTTCTTTGTCAATTTCAATGATGGATGCCAGTTCAAAACCCATAATGCCTGAATTCTGATTTCCTTTTTTGATCGCAGTTGTTAAAATCGGATTGAGTTGAACCCGATCTTCAAATTCAACTACATCTTCACCTTTGTCAGTAGATAAACGGTCTTCTGGAACTGAAAAAGTAAAGTTGGAACCTTTTTTCATTTTCACCTTTCCATTCACTACCGGGAGTTTCAACGGTCCTGTAACATTTAGCTTGCTGTCAATGACCATCCGCCCAAAGAATTCTTTGTTGTTCTTCGCCGTGGTGTTGAAAAGTAAAAAGTCTGTCGTATTGGCCTGTAAGTCGAAGCTGAAATCGGAAAATTGTTTCATTTGAACCGAACCATCCAGAGTCGCTACGTTTTGTTTTGGATCTAGAACCGTAAACGATTTAAAATAGATTCCGTCGTTTTTAAATTGAATGGTTTCATGTTTCAATTCCAGCCGGTTATTCAGAAAAGCCGGTTTCAGGAACGCATTGTTGAAAACCACTTCTCCGGAAATGTTAGGTGCACTTGTGTTACCTTCAATTAAAATGTTTCCGGTAAGTGTTCCGGCAGCTTCGCTGATTTGTCCCATCGAAAACGCTTCGACGGTTTTCATCGATAGCGACTGAATCACTGTTTTTATACTGATCGAATTTTCGCCACCATTCGGAATGTAATAACCATTCGCCATCAGAGTATTGTCGGTACCTGATAAATCCAGGTCAATTTCAAATTTCTCATATCTTGGGTTTTGCGCTTTTAGCGTTAAATTTCCGATTGGAACGTCGTGAACAAACAGGTTGCTGATTTTGGCGTCAGCAACTAAGCCATACGAATTGTTGACCCGTTTAAGCAGTAGATTCCCATCCAGATTTCCTTTCACCAAGCTGGTGTCTTTTTCTACAATCCGGGAAATGTCATCGAGTTTGAAATTTTTGATGGCAATGTTCATATCGTCATTGAATCGGTCGTTTATCGAGGCGATATTGATCTGACTTCCGGCATGATCCATGAACAGATGATGAATCTTGACTCCCGGCTTTCCGAATTCAATAAAGTTATCGGATGCAATACTCCATGCGTTATTCATGAGGTAAAATTCTTTCGGATTGAGTACCAACTTATAGTTTCCATTCTCTTTGGTAATCTGCGACTGGATCAGCAACTTCTTATTTTTGCCATCGGTTGAAGAGATATTTGCCAGCATTTTGTTGTCTGCCAGTTTTCCTTCCAACAAAAAGTTGTCAAGTTTGACCTGTGAATTCGAAATGGCACTGCTCGAAATCTGGTAATTCAGCGCCGACCGATCCGAATTTACATTGATTGCAAAGTCTTTGATTTCAGTCGATCCATATACGATTTTATTTACGGTGGCATTCAGCTTCAATTCGCTTTTCTCACTGTCGAAACTTCCGGTTATGATTCCCGGCTCAAATTCGGTGAGTTGAGGCAATATCACTTCAGAAAGAATGGGATGATTGTGCAATTGTATTTCGAAATTAAAATTGGAAGCAGCGCTTTTCGCCACTGGCTGAGTTGAATTTGAAACCGGAAAGTAGTGATTGACGAATTGATTAAGCAGCGCAGGTAATGCTGCCGGAGAAGCCGTTCCGGCATACTTAATATCGATAATGGCGCTATTTACACTGATTTCACTTTTGTTGGGCTGATTTACTGAAGCGGTTAAAAAAGAATCGAGCTGATATTTTTTCCCCTGATGGATAACCGTAATGTTGGTGATCCCGACTGTACCATTCATTTGGTCGACAGATCCACCTTTTAAATCGGCTGAAGCGACAAAGGCTATCCGTACATCTTCTTTGGTGAGACGAAGCTTTTGAAGGTCAGCTCCCAAAACATTCAACTTGATTTTATAGCGTTCCTGATTGGGGTTTAAGTTCACTATTCCATCCAGATCAAATTTTACGTTTTCGTCGTTGCCGATTATTTTACCCTCGAATTGTTTGCCCGAAACTGTTCCATCCAACTTCAGATCGTGATATGTGTATTTATTTAGCTCAAGTTCGGAGGCATCAGCCTTGATTTTTGCCTGAATCGTATTCATATCCAATCCTTTTCCATCGGCTTCTGCGGTTAAAGTTACAGGGCCAAACATCGTGGTATCTTTCATAAAACGGCCAACATCCAACTTGTTCAGAATTATTTTACTGCTGAAGTTTTCATTTGGATCGATTGATGCAATCAAATTAGCTGCTCCAAAACTACTGGTCATATTCGCTGTTGTTTCAAATGCCTTCAGCTTTCCTTTAAAAGCAAGCTGCATGTTGATATTTTCCGGAATGTCTATGCTGTCAGGAAGATAGGTGCCGGCCATCATCATCAGGTCTTTCTTTCCTGAAGTCATTTTCAGATTCGGGAAATCGTAAAATGCGGTTTCATATTTTGGTAATCCGATCAGGCTAAAATCGGTTTCTACAATCGTATTGTTTCCTGTTTTGATGACCAGATTTTTACCGTTCAGATTATTCAATGGCCCATTCACTTTTCCTGAAGCCGTGGTCACATTTAGGCTATTTCGGAAGAAAGGTTGTGCCGCAAGTTCTGGTCTAAAATAAAGTACATCGGAGTTTCTAAAGTTCAGATTTCTAAGATCTAAACTCAGTTTACTGAATTGCATCGAATCAACCAAGGTTGACAAAGATTCAAATTGTATGTTGAAATCGGCATCCAGAGTAGAGTAGGGGGTGCTTGCTTTTATTCTTTTTGTGGTAATGGAATGTTCATCCATTTTGAAATCGCCTTCAAGATTCGTGATTGCAAAGTTGTTTTGATCGGTTGCACTGAACTTTCTGATTGATGCCTTGGTCAGTTCGGGTGAATACTGAAAATCGGTTGCCGAAAGCATTAATCGACTGTATTGCCAATAACCGGGATTAAAAACATTTTTTAGAACTGGTTTATTTCCTGATTGGTAAGTCAAGGTATTGTCTGCCATTTCAATGCGGTTCAGGGTAACTTTCCAATTGCTTCCGGAAGATGAAATGGTAGTTTTTAATGGTATTTCAGGTGGAAAAGTGTGGTAAAATATCTTGCTTTTCGACAGGTTTAAATCGTTGGAAGACAACAATTGCATCTGCAAATCGAGGTAAGCATCTTCCAACTGACATTGGTCGATAATCGCATTGACAGACAAATAACCAGTAGAATCGGTATAATTGATTGTTGAATTTTCGAGTTCCAGTTTTTTTGCTGAGATCTTTGGCGACACGCTTCCGGATTGTTTCTTTTGAATATTTTGAGTTGCGATGACCAATACATTCGCGATGAGCCCTTCAACCGACATTTCATCAATACGATAAACCGATTTTTGCAGATCTATTCCGTCCACGCTAAATTTTGAATTTTGGAGAGCTGCGGATACATCCATTCCTGTATATTCATCGTTGTAACGAAAACGGATGTTTTTCAGGCTTACATTACCTAAACTGAATGTCCATTTTGATTGTGCTGAAGAATCTGCAACGGCCTGTTTGGTAGTATCGCTGAATGCAGTCAATAGAAAATTGTAATTGAACAGCGGATCGGTTTTGGTGCTGTGCAGTTTGACGGTTGCGTCTTCCAGAGAAAGTGAACTGATGTTAATCTTGCTAGATAATAAGCCGTAAAGTGCAATGTTTATTTTTGCTTTTCCAGCGAATAGTAAAGTGTCATTTTTTAGATCCTCAAGATAAAGACCATCAATTACAACCGATTTTGGGAATGAGATGCTTACATTTCTAATTTCAACTTTTGTGTGGGTTTTGTTGCTGACAAAAGTGGTTGCATACTGAACTATCTTATTTTGAACGGAAGGAATTTGAATTAGTATGGCAATTATGAGGAATAAAAGCACGATAATGCTGACCGTCCAGATGAAAGTCTTTAAAACCCTTTTAAAAACATCAGCCACTTTCATCATTCAATGATTTGTTGTATTTTCAGGATTAAACCCTAGTTCTTGGAATAAAGAACATTCAATTTCAGATAGAGTTTTTCGACTTCGGGATTAATTAAGTTTCGCGTTTTTTTTCATGCGCTCCAGAATGTCGTAGGCAGCAGGTGAAATACTTTCAGGAACAGCTCCTTTTTCGAGCGACATCTGAAGTTTATCCAGCAAGTCATTGTATCCTTCTACTTTTTGGTTCCGCAGTACATGATGTGCTCCATGTTGCAACAATACCGATTTCGATCCATGCTCAACCAAAGCGCGCATCAGTTTTGGCCAGGCAGCTTTTCTGAATTTCTCCAAAGCTTTTGCTGCCAGCCAGGCCACATCACTCTCCGGATCTTCCAGCGCAGTGACCAATACAGAAATCGATTTGATATCGCCAATTTCTGACAGAGCTTTGGCTGCTTCCCATCGTGCCTTGTATATTTTTGAATTTTCCAGCACCAGAGACAATGGAGGAACGGCTTCCTTTCCTATGGTTACTAATGATTTTCGAGCTCGTGTTCTTACTTTTTCGTCTTCGCTTTCCAAAAGATTCACTAAAGATTGAGTACTAATTCCGGTTTGTTTTTGTTCGTACATCGGTTCTGTTTAAGTTTTGTTATATTTTGTAAAAATGGTTAAATGAAATTGCATTGAATTATACAATTTTGAAAAAAAGTTACATAATTCACACCTTTTAAAATGGGATTGATATAAAGATTATAAAACTTAATTTAGATAGGTTTTTGCCTCAATCTTCTAAAACCAGAGCTAAAGTATAGTTAATAATCGTTAAAAACATGCCGATCAGTTTTATGCGTAATCGTTTTTCATTGCTTCCCGCTTGAATAAAAATAAAGACGAGATGGTTTGTTTTTTCTGGTATTTCAGCCGTTATAAACTTAATTAACGTATTAAAAATCAGTAGCTGATTCAATTATTCAGTAGTTTGTGGGAGTCACCAGTGAGTAACCCAACAAAGCATCAATGCGTAAATGAGATCGAAATCAAAAAAAAAAATCAAAAGGTCAACTTAACGTTGGCCTTTTTGATTTATATACATAGTGGAGACTAGAACCCACTTAAAAAAACGGGGAGAAACCGAAAAGCCAAAAGAGTAGGATAACTAAATTCAGATCAAATGAAAAAGCAACTCATTCAGTTTAACTTTTCAGGAGTAACTGAAAAACAGTATGAACAGGTTAATGATGAACTGCGCCGAATAGGTCAATTTCCACCCTCAGGCCTCATCCATCATATTGCCTCTTTTGAGGGCAAAAATTGTCAGGTAACGGAACTGTGGGAATCGAAAGACGCTTTCGAACGGTTTGGCAGAACGCTAATGCCAATTGTGAATAAGTTTGGTATTCCTGAAGCAAAACCAACCGTGAGAACTGTGTATAACGAATTTTCATCTGTAGAAACACACGAAATGCACTGATCTTTTGCTGCCAGCTTTCTTCACCCTTTATATAGGTGGAGTTATTCATCGGTAATTTTATTTGGTGCTGGTAATTAAATGACTTGTTACATACTGAAATTTTGAAAAGTGAGGCATTGATTTGTGATTCAATACCTTCTTTTCAAAATTTCGTCGATTGTTGTATGTCAACAGACAGCAAATAATAAATTCTGGCCCAAATGATTCCCATTATTTTATTAAATCTTTTGTATTAGGTTATAGGTGTGCAATGACATGTTTATTGTCCGGATGAATATGGGGATCTAATTATCTTCTCAATATGCCTTTAATGCTCCGGAAATACATGCAGGGTTGGCGTTTCCCGAAAAACATCCTACGAAGAACTGCTTTTTTATCCAGTCCTGTCGGGACCCGTCAACGATGCACTGTAACCTGACTTACCGGGAATTTTGCAGTTGGTATGCCTTGTTTAATATTCTTCGTAGTCTTATTTATTGTCTTCAAATTCAAGGTCGTGAATTGGCTTTAGTGATACCTCAGTACCACTTTCCCCATTGGATGTGTAGTCAAAAGGATCATCAAGGTCTTTAATTAGCATAAACATATAAGAAATTAAGAAAGTAATTATTAATGTAAGAAATAGTGATGCATAAAATGGTTCAATT
>Ga0302296_1001746_pt1 | contig 15170 bp, 12 predicted proteins | sample III_Fen_N3_1_FD_194546 | JGI IMG/M metagenome (GOLD analysis project Ga0302296, IMG submission 194546) | Peat permafrost microbial communities from Stordalen Mire near Abisko, Sweden - III_Fen_N3_1 | ecosystem: Environmental > Terrestrial > Soil > Wetlands > Permafrost | place: Sweden: Abisko... | reverse complement strand
GTTGGTACTCCGGTTAATATTCTGGAAGGGATCGACCGTGGTATTGATATGTTCGATTGTGTGATGCCTAGCCGCAACGGTCGTAACGGGATGTTATTCACTCAAAGAGGAACCATCAATATGCGAAATAAAAAATGGGCCGACGATTTTTCGCCTGTCGATGCAGATGGAACTTCGTTTGTTGATCATCAATACAGCCGCGCTTTTCTGCGCCACCTGGTTATTTCAGGCGAAATGTTGGGCGCTCAGATTGCCACTCAGCACAACCTGGCTTTTTACCTTTGGTTGGTTAAGGAAGCAAGGAAACATATTCTGAATGATACATTTAAGAGTTGGAAGGAAGAAATGGTCCAGCAACTCTCAGTACGTTTATAATACTTTGATTTATGCTGCATAAAATTGATTGGTATATCATAAAAAAATTTCTGGGGACATTTTTTTATGCCATTGCCCTAATTATTTGCATCTCTATTGTTTTTGATGTGTCTGAAAAGGTTGATGACTTTATGTCGAAGGATGTTTCTATTAAGTCCATTATTTTCGACTATTACATCAATTTTGTCCCCTATTTCGCCAACCTATTTAGCGGACTGTTTACCTTTATTGCAGTTATTTATTTTACTTCGAAACTAGCCTATAATACCGAGATTATCGCTATTTTAAGCAGTGGCGTTTCGTTTAACCGTTTGATGCGGCCATATCTGGTAGGCGCTACAGTTATTGCCTTGTTTTCGTATCTCCTGGGAAATTATATCATACCTCCAGCCAACAAAAAGCGAATTGACTTTACAAATATGATCAATCCGAAAAAGGCTCCGAATGAAAAAAACATTCATAGGCAGATTGAGCCAGGCGTATTTGTTTACCTGGAGTCATATAATGCCTCTGTTGATGCTGGTTATAAATTCACCATCGAAAAATTTGTTGACCGGAAACTGGTTTCAAAACTGTCGGCCAGTTCAATTAAGTGGGACCGCGAGAAGAAAAATTGGGTGATACACGATTATTTCATCCGTACGATTAATGGTTACACTGAGAAAATAACGACCGGGACTGAAAAGGACACCACACTGAACATGTTCCCGACGGATTATCAGGTGGTTTCTAATGTAGTGGAAACGATGACTTTGCCTGTTTTGAATAAGTCAATATCTACATTAAGGCTTCGGGGAGTAAATACGATCGAGTATGAAATCGAAAAACAAAGACGTGCAGCCCAGCCTTTCTCTGCTTTCATCTTGACGATCATTGGGGTTTCGCTTGCTTCCAGAAAGGTCAAGGGAGGCCTCGGGCTTCATTTAGGTCTTGGCTTGTTGCTGAGCTTTTCGTACATCCTTTTTATGCAGGTTACTACCGTTTTTGCTACCAGCGATTTGCTCTCGCCCTGGCTGGCTATGTGGATCCCAAATATTATTTATGGAGGATTTGCATTCTATCTTTATCGCCGAGCTTCCAGATGATGTTTAAAAAATCAAACTCATAATAAAAAAATTCAAAAACAAATAAACAAGCGAAGACATTTTTTGCCTGCAAATGTTTTATAAAACATGTCGGGTATTAAAAAAATGATAATTTTGCCCGTCCTTAAAAGTATTTATTAGGTATTTGAGTAGACTGGATTTTATATCAAATACGATTTCTTTAATCAAAAAACCAATTCTATGTCACTGAAAAGAAACATTTTAGACCTTCGGAAACGCAAGGATCAGGTTCGGCTGGGTGGTGGTGAAGAAGCCATCGAGAAACAGGCGGCTATGGGTAAATTAACCGCCAGGGAACGTATTCATGCAATTGTTGACGAGGGTTCCTTTCACGAATACGATATGTTCGTCGAACATGTGGGTACCGACTTTGATATGGGCAATAAAGTCCTGGCCGGTGATGGTGTCGTTATCGGAACCGGAACTATTTATGGCTCTTCGGTATGTCTGTATGCTCAGGATTTCACTGTTGCAGGTGGATCTTTGGGTTTAATGCATTCGCGGAAGATTACTAAAATTATGGATCATGCATTGAAGATGCGGGTTCCGTTGATTGGTATCAACGATTCGGGTGGCGCCCGTATTCAGGAAGGTGTTAATTCATTGGCCGGTTATGGCGAAATTTTCTTCCGCAATACCCTTTCTTCAGGAGTTATACCACAGATTTCGGTTATCCTGGGGCCATGCGCCGGTGGTGCGGTTTATTCGCCGGCTTTGACCGACTTCGTTTTCGTGGTTGAAAATATTTCGAAAATGTTTATTACCGGGCCTGCTGTTATCAAAAGCGTATTAGGCGAAGATATTTCGATGGAAGCTTTGGGCGGAGCCAGGGTTCATGCCGAAATTACCGGGAATGCCCACTTTTATGCCCTTAGCGAAAAAGAATGTTTTGAACAGATCAAAAAACTGATCACCTACATCCCCTGGAACAATACCCATAAAGCCAAAGCTTTCCCGCCCAAGGAACCAAAATTTAAAACAAAGATTGAAAATATAGTTCCTGCTGATGCTCGTTTGCCTTATGATATCCGCGACATCATCAAATCAATTTCCGATGGTTCGGAGTTCTTCGAAATCATGGAGCTGTTTGCTGCCAACATCGTTATTGGTTTTGGCCGTATGAACGGCGAAACAGTAGGATTTGTAGCGAACCAGCCATTGGTGCTGGCCGGAGTGCTCGATTGCGACAGTTCTGATAAAGCTGCACGTTTCATCCGTTACTGTAATGCTTTCAACATTCCAATTATCACGCTGGAAGATATGCCTGGATACTTGCCGGGAGTTGATCAGGAACATGCCGGGGTTATCCGTCACGGCGCCAAAATACTTTATGCTTATTCCGAAGCTACCGTTCCGAAAATTACGGTAATCATCCGGAAAGCTTACGGCGGTGGTTATATTGCCATGAATTCGCGTCATTTGCGCGCCGACTTTGTTTTTGCATGGCCAACAGCCGAAATTGCAGTAATGGGGCCTGAAGGCGCTGCCAACATTGTGTTCCGCAAGGAAATTTTAGAAGCAGCTGATCCGGAAGCGATGCGTCAGCAAAAGATTCAGGAATACAAAGATAAATTTGCCAATCCTTATGTAGCTGCCTCGAAGGGCTATATCGACGAAGTAATTGAACCTCATGAAACACGGAAAATTCTGCTTCATGCCCTTCAAATTTCAGCAGGGAAAGATGTTCAGGGACCATCGAAAAAACACGGACTTCCACCATTTTAATCAAAACGAACGGATTATGACAGATCAGGAAAAAAAACAGGTCATTATTGTGCATAGCGCTCAATATCAGACCACCTATAATAAGAAATATCTGAATCGGAAGGTATGGGAGGAACCAAATTTTAATCATATCAAATCGTACATTCCCGGAACCATCATCGATATTTTGGTTAAAGAAGGCCAGATATTGGATGAAGGCGAAAGTATTCTTGTTTTGGAGGCAATGAAAATGCATAACGATATACAAATGCCCTTCAAAGGTAAAATTCTGAAGATCAATGTTGAAAAAGGTCAGAAAATACCAAAAAGCTTTGTGATGCTCGAAATTGAACCTGTGGAATAAAAAATACAAAATCATGAATAGAAAAAGGGGGGAGTTGAAAAACGCTCCTTTTTTTTCGTGCTAAATTCAGGCAATTTGCAGATATGATCGGGCATTTTGTTGATATTGCATGACAACTTGTACATTTTATGCGACAACTTGTCCATATTGTGCGGCGATTTATGAATATTGGAGGGCGTTTAGTCAATATTACCCGGCGATTAATCAATATTACCTGGCATTTAGCCAATATTACCCGCCGGTTTGATCATTTCAGGTGGCGATCAGGCAATATGAAAGGTCGTTTTGAATTGATCGTAAATGTGAATTAAATGATCTTCATTATGAAAATAAATAGTCGATATCGTAATTTTAAATACCCTCGTTCATTAAATTATTGCAATCGTATTTAGAATAATTACATTGTTTTTCGATCACCAATGTAATCAAGTATCAAACTGTCGAAAAAAAATAGAATGTCATACTTTATAAAAGTTCAGTTCAGCAGCTACCAATTAATACTTTCCGGTTTCCTTTTCAACTCTATTGCCCACACAAAGCGTCGTAGAGCGTTATTGTTTTATTTTGAGAGAACCTTCCTATTCACATTTTTCTAAATTTGTCATATAAATTAAAATCAAGATTTCTCCGGATGATGGGTTCTTTTTGTGGCGAGTTTTTTAATATATTACATAAAACACACGATAAATTTGATTCCCCCAAATCAAATTTGCACATTGAAGACTTCGACAGGGAGAATTTCGATTGGACTTTACCTACCCTATTTTTGATATAAAATTTATGCTGCTCAATTCAAACCGATCTTACATGAAAAAAATTGCGCTCTTGCTTGCATTCTTAACAGTTAGTTTGCAGGTAATTCTGGCCCAAACCCGGGAGATCACGGGGAAAATAACATCAGCCGATGATGGAGGTGCTATTTCCGGGGTATCCGTTTCGGTAAAAGAAACGACATTGGGGACTATCTCCGACATGGACGGTATGTTTAGATTGAACGTTCCTCAGGATAGTAAATTTTTGGTTTTCTCTTTTATAGGCATGGAAACTCAGGAAATAGCCATTAACAATCAGTCAACTTTCAATATAAAAATGGTTTCCGGAAGAATTTCGGTAGACGAAGTTATTGTTACAGCGTTCGGAATTCAGAGAAAACCAAAGGAAATGGGGGTTGCAACCTCCAACGTTGAAAATCAGGAGTTGACACAAGCCGGGTCATCAAATGTAATGAACGGTTTGTCAGCAAAGGTATCAGGCCTTCAGATTAACACCATTAATAACAGCGTGAATCCTGACACCAAGATTACTTTACGGGGTAACCGGCATTTTCTGGCCAGTAACCAGGCTTTAGTCGTTCTTGATGGCGTACCCATAAGTGCTACCTACCTCAATTCGGTCAATCCGAATGACATTGAAAGTATTAACGTATTGAAAGGCGCTTCAGTAGCTGCGTTGTATGGCAACGATGCATCAAACGGCGTAGTAATTGTAACTACGAAAAAAGGAGATAAGGGCAAACTGACTGTGAAAATCAGTAACGTAACAACTTTTGAACAAGTTTCTTACATGCCTAATTTACAGAACCGTTTTGGTTCAGGAGCAGGCGAAAAAGTGGGTGTTGAAGATCCAAATTACACGTTCTGGATTGGTCCTGATCGGAATACCGATCCATATACAAGTTACGAAAACCAGAGTTTTGGCCCTGAATTTAATGGTCAACATGTTATTCTGGGTGGTAAACTGATTGATGGCACTTACCAGATGGTTCCTTACAGCGCAATCAAAAATCAAAAGAAGGATTTCTTTAATATCGGGGTATCAACCCAGAACGATATTTCGGTCAGCAGTGGTGACGATAATGGTAACTTTTACCTCTCCTTCCAGGATGTAAGAAAGACAGGCACCATTCCGAATGATGAAAACCACCGAACCGGGGCCCGGATGGCAGCTTCAAAAAAATATGGAATATTCTCAGCGGATTATACGATCAGTTTCACCCAAACAAAAACCAGCACTTCGGGTGGTGATTTCAACCAGGATCGCCCGGTTTACTGGAATGTACTGAACACACCGGCACAAGTTCCACTTTCAAAATACAAGGATCTGGTAAATAATCCTTTTGCCACGCTGGATGGTTATTATAATGCCTACTATCCAAATCCCTACTGGCAACTTGTACATTCTCGTAATAACCAACTTCGCGACGATGTTCTTGGTTCAGTAAATCTTTCGCTGAAACCTGTGAAATGGCTGGAACTTAGTAACCGTACCGGTCTGGTTTTCAATTCGAGTGTTAATCACAGTCACAAGGATGAAGCCAATTTCAGCACGTATAGTGGCACGGACCCCTGGGGCGCTGGGAATACGGCTTCATCCTCAACTCATTATGCCGGTTCATCGCACGACGAGATGAGAAAAACCATGATTTTGACTGATGACTTTCTGGCATCTTTTAATCATGTTTTTGGATTAATTTCAGTAAAAGGAATTCTTGGTACATCAATCTATTCCCAAAATTATGAAGACCAATCGGAAGATGCTTCGGGACTTGTTATTCCAGGTTTATACAACATCAGCAACCATACCGGAGTGCCACAAGTTGATCAATCGACCCAAAAGCGCAATTCTTTAGGCATTTTTGCCGATGCAACTTTCGGATATAAGAACTACGTTTTTCTGCATGTATCCGGTCGTAACGATTGGGATTCAAGGTTGGCAAGAGCAAATCGGTCGTTCTTCTATCCATCGGCTGATGCCAGTATCATCCTTTCCGATATGTTTCCTGCAATTATAAATAATTCTGTTCTTACCTTTCTGAAAATAAGAGGGGGTTGTTCACAAACCGGACAAATTGCATTGTCCGACTGGTATGGAACGCTTCAATCTTATTCGGCTGCCACTGGATTTCCTTATGGTAGCACATCAGGCTTTGCGCTGGCGAATATGTTGGGCAACCCATTGATAAAACCCGAAAAAACTACTGAAATTGAAATGGGCGCTGAATTGAGTTTCCTGAAAAATACAATTCACCTTGAAACCAATGTTTATCAAACTAATACCAAAAATCAGACAATTCCTGCAACCATTTCGGCAGCTACTGGATTCACCAGTGCCTTGATCAACGCCGGAGAATTACAGAATAAAGGCTTTGAGATAGATCTGAAATTTTCTCCGATTCTCAAAATTGGAGATTTAAAGTGGAATGGAGGAATTAACTATTCTTATACTGAATCAAAAGTAATTTCGATTTTACCCGGAATGAATGAAATACCAATCCCGATCAGCGCTACCAGTGGCGGAAATAGTGCAACCACCGTTTCTTATGCCACCGTTGGAGAACAATTTCCCAACATTAAAGTAACTGACGTTAAAAGAGATCCTGAAGGTCATATTATTGTTGACAAAATCACAGGACTTCCTTCCAAACAAACAGCAATTGTACAGGTGGGTCATGGTAATCCAAACCACATTTTGGGTATTCTGACTGATTTGAATTACAAAGGATTTAGATTAGCTGCTGTTGCTGAATACCGCGGTGGTAATGTGATATACAATGCGATTGGTGGTGGATCGGACGGCGGCGGTATCGACTTTATCGGTATTTCCGGACACTCTGCTCAAAACGGACGTCAATCCTTTATCATCCCCGGATCGGTCATCGAAACATCTCCCGGAGTTTATATTCCGAATACAACAGCATTGGTCGCTAGTACAGGTCGTAGTTTCTGGGGCGATTCGGACTATGCAAATACCCAACGAGCCTATTTGACCAGCGCAGCATTCTGGAAATTACGGGAAGTCGTGTTGACTTATGAAATTCCAGTCAATAAATATTTTGGTGGAAAAATCCTCAAAATGGCAGAGGTTGGCATCTTCGGCAGAAACCTGTTGATGTTGCGTCCAAAAACCAACGATTGGACCGATCCTGAATTTAACAATTCTTCTTCTTCAATCAATGCTGTTGGTTATACGGATACTTCCCAGTCGCCTCCTACCCGACTTTATGGTTTTAATTTGAAGTTTACTTTCTAAAGATTAAATGAAATACGATGAACAATAAAATATTGACCCTATTCCTTTCATTGGTACTTTTAGGAAGTTCGTGTACCAAATTTCTGGGCGTCGACGAGGTGAATCCAAACAAAGCATCTGAGGTTTCACCAAAACTCCTTTTACCAGCCGCATTGACCAATGTTGTCAGCGTATTGGACAATCCCAGAAACTTTGAATTTATTTATCTGTGGTACGGATTATGGTCCGTTAGCAGTAGTTATTCGCAACCGGCTTTCCTGGTACAATACCGGTTGCTGAACAGCAATTACCAGGATGCATTTTCGAATTTGTACACTTATGGCCAGAATTTCACCGAGATAGAAAACACCGCGACCAATCCAAAAGATGCAGGTTATAAGGCAATTGCCATGATAATGAAGGCCTACATTATGCAAAATCTGGTTGATATTTGGGGTAATGTACCTTATTCGGAAGCTTACAATGCAACTTCCGGAATTCTAAAGCCCAAATATGATGATCAAAAAACAATCTACGAAGATTTGATTCTGAAACTGGACGAAGCAATCAAAATGATACAAGGTTTACCTTCCGATGCAACCGAAATAGGTGCTGCCAATGATGTCATGTTTCATGGCGACCTGAACCGTTGGGCAAAATTTGCTAATACTGTCAAATTAAGAATGTTGATCCATCAATCGGGAATGACAGGTCGTGATACCTATATCAAAGCAGCTCTTGCAACTACTGCCTCGGTGGGCTATTTAGGAGCAGGCGAAAGCGCCTTGGTTAATCCCGGATTCCTTGAAAACGACACCCAGATGAATCCTTTCTATGAAGTGTTTTTTAAAGGAGACGGGACCGGCCAGATTGATGCTTTTTCATACTATTTTGCTGGAAAAGATGCCGTAGATTTTATGGCAGCCAACGCCGATCAACGCCTTGGCCGTTTCTTCCTTCCGTACAGCGGAAGCAATTATGCAGGAAACTACCTGGGGCAAAATGTCGCAGTACATCCACCACTTTTAGCCAATCAATGTTCAAAATTAGGCTATTCGAAGGGCAATCCAGGTTATTTGATTGGAACGCCAACAGAAGCAGCTCCTGTGATTACCGACTTCGAGAGTTTGTTTATTCAGGCTGAAGCGGTTGTAAAAGGTTACATCGCGGGTGATGCAAAAGCACTTTACAATTCGGCAGTTAATCAATCATTTGCCTATATGGGCCTAACTGCTTCCGATGCTTCAACCTATTTGTCGCAACAGAAAAGTGCTGTTAATTATGATCTGGCACCCGATAAAATTAACCTGATTCTTACTCAGAAATGGGTTGCCCTAGATGGAGTTGCTCCGATTGAAATTTGGACAGACTATCGAAGATCCGGGATACCAACCTTCTTACACTTCTCCGAAGATAATACCAAAGCAAACGATACTCCTCCTGTACGTCTTCTTTATCCACAACGCGAGATTTCTGTCAACAACGAAAATGTGGTTGCTGTCGGAAATATCGACCCGTTTAAGTCGAAAATATTTTGGCAAAACCGTTAATAATCAATCAACTATCGACAATAAATTAGAGTATGAAAAATAAAATATTCTTGTTGGGTTCGTTCTTTACCGTGGTCTTTCTGCTCGTTTCTTGCCTGAAAGACGATAAAAGCGATTACTGGAAAGATGATTTGGCCGGTAAAATGTATGCGACCATTCCCAGCTATACATTGCAGCAGTTGGCTCTTAAGCCTGTTGCAGAAGATGTGCCGTTTTCATTTCTGGTTAACATTGCAACCGATGCGCTTCCTACGGAAGATATTACACTTACACTTGCTGTTGATCCTGAAGCAGTTACTCAGTATAATGCAGATCACACGACGAGTTTCCTGGCATTTCCAACAGCGCAGGTTCTTACACCAACCATCGTCATTGCGAAAGGGACACGTAATGCAACGGTTCAGGCCAAAATTTGGGGAGCGGATGCTCTTAATACCTGCAACAATTATATGGCAGCCATCTCAATCATTTCAGCAAAAACAGCTTCCGGTAAAGACATTACCATTGCCGGTAACATGAAATCCTATTTGCTTTCTTTGCCAATTTCGAATCCATACACAGCAGATTATCATTGTGTTGGCTACTGCATTCGCCCTGGCAATCCAACCGAACCTGTTGATACGAAAGAAACAGTTAACACAGTTGATTGTGAAACAGTTCGAAAAAATGGATTTGGGAAATATACTTCCTTCGATATACGGATCGAGATCACTACAAATACAGTCGTTGTTGGTGGTACAACTTGTTTTAAAGTTAATGCTACCCCGATTAATCCTACAAATGGCGTTTCTTTAGGTGGAATGTGCACCGAATGGACAGGAGATGCTACCCAGAAACCGGATGATCTTACCATTAATTATTACAATCCGGTAACGAAAGTATTTGTACTTAATTGCTTGTGCCCCAGTCCTGCAGGTAATAACATCATGTATGAAGTGTTGACGCACCTATAAATCAATAAAAAATGAAACGACAAAATAGAATCCTTCTAATTCTTGTGCTATCTGGCTTATTTACAATACAAAGTTGTATTAAGGAGGATCGTACAACCTTTACAACCAAACAGGCTTTCACCCAACCTGTTGTTACCTCTCCAGTTGTGCGAAGTGACGGAACCGTACTTTTTACTGGTTCAACGGTTGACTTATCCTGGGTTTCTGAAAATAAATCGGGAGATCCGGTTAAATGGGACGTCTATTTTGGAACGGATGCCACACCTGCTTTATATAAAAGTGGACTTACTCAGTCAACATTATCGGTACCCGTTGTTGATGGACAAACTTACTATTGGAAGGTTTCAATTGCCGACGCAAACGGAGTTAAAACGACTAGTGAAATTTATCGTTTTACAGCAATCGATGGAACCAATCCTGATATTCAGGTAGACCTGACTTGTGAAACCGATGTTTTAACTGCTATTGGGTTGAATCTGGCTCCTGATAAAACAGTCGATTTGAGATTATTGGTTTTAAAGAAAAATGATATGAGCGTTGTGGCTACTATTGACGATGGTGCTGCAGCCGAAAGCTATGATGGATTTAGCGTATTGGCTGATGGAGAATATGTTCTCGGAGTCGATCTCTTTTCAACAATTAACGCCGGCGATTTTAATACTCCAATTTCGTTAAGCTTAGCATTAAATTTCAATCAATTAGGAATGATCAATCAGAAATTGAATTTTCCGAAGATAATGACCAACGAAAATCCTTGCGCGCTTTACCGGACCTATCTTGCAACGGTTAAGAAAGCTGGTTCGATATATACCATTTCAAGTTCTGTTTCTTATCTGGCTCCGGCCATAGTAACCTGAAACGGAGACGATGCCACCTACAAAAGTGAAGTTACCCTGACTGAAAATTGTGCCGGGAAAACCATGCACGGCTTAGGCTTTGGTTGGATGGGCGATTGGTGGGGTGAAGTAATTGTTTCAGGAGGAACCTTACAATATTCCATTTCAGGAAATTCCATTACCATACCGTTACAGAAATATTGTAAAACCACTTATAACAGTGCGGCCCAACCTGAGTATTCGATCGAGGGAATAGGTACAATTGATAACAGCGGAACATATCCGGTTTATACCATTTATTACGATTTTATACAATCGGAATCGAGCATTGCAGCAATAAGTATGGAGAATGGCTGGCCAACTGATTACTTCGAGGCAGTTATTACGACTGATCCGAACGTATCAAAATCGGCATTCATTCATCCGGCAAAACCAAAAAGGTAATTTATCAATTTGAATATTGGTATCCTTGCCTAATGAGATTTTAGTTGGAAGAATATTTTCATAATAAATTCATTCATTGGCACTTGTAGTCATCGCTACACGATAATGGATGACAGTCAAAAATGAATTTATTTTTTTGCGATCACCGCATTAAACCTGAAGCCAATGCCGTGGAGATTCAGAATTTTGATATTTTCATCGCTACTAAGATATTTCCGTAACCTCGAAATGAAAACATCCAGGCTTCTTCCTAAATAATAATCGTCGGAACCCCAAACCTGTTTAAGAATATCCGAACGAACTAAAACTTTGTTTGGATTGTCGCAGAAATAGCGCAATAATTCGGCTTCTTTGTAAGTAAGTGTCCTTCTATCACCATTGTAATCAAGTATCAAACTGTCGAAATAAAAAATAAAATGTCCCACTTTATAGAAGTTCAGTTCAGCAGATGCATCAATGGTTTTAATACTTCGATTCAGAAAAATCCGAATCTTAAGGAGCAACTCTTCCATGCTAAACGGTTTGGTGATGTAATCGTCGCCTCCAATGGTCAATCCGATAATTCGATCTTCGATCATCGAACGGGCTGTCAGAAAAATGATTGGCACATGATCATCAATTTCCCGGACTTCTTTTGCAACGGCAAATCCATCTTTCTTCGGAAGCATCACATCAAGCAAGCACAAATTGAACTTTCCTGATTTAAAGATTCTTATGGCCGATTCACCATCTTCGGCTGAAGTAACTTTATATCCGTTCTGCTCCAGATTATCTTTAATGATGAAGTTAAGGGTTTGATCATCTTCAACCAACAGAATTTTTTCGCCTTCGTTGCTCATACTGTCTATTTCTTAATTTTCAGGATAAATGTACTTCCTTTCCGTGAATTTTCGATCACATTTATTTGCCAACCATGCCTTTTTACAATTTTGTGTACATAATCAAGACCCAGTCCAAATCCTTTCACATCGTGCACATTTCCGGTAGGTACGCGAAAAAACCGGTTGAAAATTTTTTTTCGGTCCTTCTTTGGAATTCCAATTCCGTTATCGTCAAAAAATATATGATATTGATTCTTAACGCATTCTAATTTAATAAAGATGTCAGGTTCCTGGTGACAGTACTTGATTGCATTGTCGAGAATATTAAAAATCAGATTAGAAAAATGAAGTTTATCGGCACTTATAAAAACATTCTCAATGGCCGATTCAATTTTTATTGAATAAGCCCGGCCGTTCTGGCTATTTCTGAACTCCTGAACAGATTCTGAAAGAAAGGAATTTAGCTCAATTTGCTCGCGATTTAAATGCAACCTTGTTTTTTCGATTGTTGCCATCTGAAGTAATTTTTCGACATGAGCAGAAAGACGCTTGTTTTGCTGGCTAACAATTCGGACATATTCGGCCAGGCGCTCCGGTTGGTCAATTATTTTTGGGTTTGACAAAACATTGGTAGCCAATTCGATGGAAGCAATTGGAGTTTTAAATTCGTGAGTCAGGTTATTAACAAAATTCTTCTGAATTTCGCTGAGTTGCTTTTGTTTAACAATTACATAAAGGGCATATCCGAAAAAAATCACCACGAAGAACAAGATTCCATTTAAGAAATACCAGGCCAATAAACGGGAATTATAAAACTGCGAACGATCGGGGAAATGAACTCCAAAATAATAGGTAAACTTTTCACAAGTTGGCAAATAGCAAACCTTTTCCTTCTTTTCAGCCTTTATTTTTGCCTTGTTGTAGTGCTTTTCGTACAAGATTTCTTCGGCGCTGCACCGCGATGAATCGGAATTATCATTTGATTTAGGATGATAAAACATGGAATCTCGTTTTAGTGTGTTTCCATGTACCATCCTTTTCGAATTGCAATCGTAGATGGCATATTCAAATGTCAGATTGAGGTTTCGTTTCTGGAATTCGAATGTCAGAAAATGTTCAAGAAGATTGGGGTCAATCACATCGTTTACACTTACCACATAATAATTGTTCGTGATTTGTTCAACCTGGCAACCCTCCATTGGTTTTGACTTTCGACCATGAACCTTATCGTTATATTCGTTAATCTGGCTGGCAACACTGCGCAAGGCACTTGTGGTTAACTGATGAAACTGTTTTTCATTCAGATCATAGGAATTTTTCAGAAAGAAAAACTGAATTAACAGAATACCTACCACCAAAACAGTGGCCGTTATGATGAAAAAACCAATTGAATTTCGTTTCATATCTATTTTTTGCAGCTTACACCTCACGAAACTAATCAAAAAATGCAACCGTTTTATCCATTAACATCTCATTAACAAAAGTTTATTGGTATTAACAGTAATTCAGAAAAAGGTTTTTTAGATTTGCATATATCGTTTAACCGGATTTATTAAATTTGAATCCTATCTTTTTAGTTTATCATTCAATGGTAACCATTTAAAAATTCTATAATATGAAAAAAAGTATTACACTTCTTTTGGCAATGCTGGTTTGCTTTCCGGTTTTAAACTTTGCTCAAGATGCAAAATCACACATTGCGTTTGAAAAACTGCAACACAATTTTGGAACATTCAAGGAAGAACTTGGTGCTCAAACCGTTTCTTTCAATTTTAAAAACGAGGGAACAGTTCCGTTAATCCTCAACAACGTTCAGGCATCATGCGGTTGCACAACTCCCGAATGGACCCGCGAACCAGTTGCCCCAGGTGCAAAGGGAATTATTAAAGTAAGCTACAATCCGCAAAACCGACCAGGCGTTTTCAATAAAACAATTCGTGTAAGTTCGAATGCCGATAATGCTGATGTCGTGCTGACGATTACAGGAGAAGTTACCCCTCATGCCCGCACGATTGAAGAAGACTATCCAAATGAAATCGGTCCGTTACGTGCCAAAACCAATCATGTCGCCTTTAATTCGATCAAAGAAAATACAATTAAAAAAGACAGCACTGAAATCGTCAACAACTCTGATCAACCTGTTCAGCTGAGCTTTAAAACTCCTCCTACTCATCTGGTTGCAGTCATTAAACCAGCGAAACTGGCTCCTAAACAAAAAGGATACATCGTAGTTACATTCGATGCTACCAAAATCAAAGCTTATGGGTTTGTGATGAACCGGATTTATTTGAACATTGACGGACAGGACGACTATCGCAACTCGATTGCTGTAAGTGCAACCCTGGAAGAAGATTTTTCGAAATTATCAGCTGAAGATTTAAAAAATGCCCCGGTTGTAAGTTATGATTCAAATTCATTTGATTTTGGAGATATTAAACCAAACACAAAAAATGAACATGTTTTTAGCCTGAAAAACATTGGGAAAAAGGATTTAATCATTCACGATGTGAAAAGTTCGTGCGGTTGTACGGCTGTTACGCCTACGAAGAACATTATTTCTGCCAACGAAAGTGTTCCGTTGAAAGTAGTGTTCGATTCAACGGGCAAAAGTGGCCGTCAGGACAAAACCATTACTGTAATTACCAACGACCCAAAAAATCCTACCACCACGCTTCGGATATCATCTAATATTTTGGCACAATAATATTCTGAATTAAAAATCAGGAAAGCCGGTTCAGTTTGATGGACCGGCTTTTTTTCGCTAACTATTTTCAAAATATTTCATTCCATCTTTATCGATAATTCTTTGCCGATCGTTACATTCGCATAAAAATACTGAACATGATTGGAGATCAATCTTATTGCCATATAGAAAATGACCCGGAATATACCGGGTTAAATGTAAATCAAGGTATTGAACCGTTACCTTCTGTGAACGAAGCTTCGGTAAAACGATTCCTTAAGAATAAAAAAAACCGCACGTTATCCGTGCAACAATACGTTGATGGC
>Ga0302296_1001745_pt1 | contig 15173 bp, 17 predicted proteins | sample III_Fen_N3_1_FD_194546 | JGI IMG/M metagenome (GOLD analysis project Ga0302296, IMG submission 194546) | Peat permafrost microbial communities from Stordalen Mire near Abisko, Sweden - III_Fen_N3_1 | ecosystem: Environmental > Terrestrial > Soil > Wetlands > Permafrost | place: Sweden: Abisko... | reverse complement strand
ACACGAATTTAAACGCCATTTAAACGGCAAAAATCAAACCATACAACAAAAGCAAAAGAGCGTAATTAATTTAATCACGCTCTTTTGCTTTTTATATACTTTGACGTACATTTGCATACCACAAAATCATAAGTATATAATTCGGCTTTACTATGGCTGGGGTGCAAATTATTGAGCATAATGAAAATTATGCTTTATACTTATGGTTTGTGGTGAACTCGTAACCCAGTTTTTTTTCTCGTTCATAACAAAAAAGGAGAGCAATTCGCTCTCCTTTTTCTATTCTACTTTATCGGGTAGTTAGCCGTTAAAACCTCGACCTTTCGTTTTCCTTTGCCTGATGCACTTACATTCATTTCTACACTAACAGAGTGCCAGCCGTGAAGCGTAGTGTAATGTTTGAGGATACCACTTGGATAACTTGACATCAGGAACTTTCCTTTTATCCCGGACAATGTTTTCAAAAGCCCTTCGAAATCTTCTTCAGTATAACCATCGTAATGCCCCATATCGGAGTTGAAATACGGTGGATCACAATAAAAGAAACTTTCTTCGCTATCACGACTTCCGATGATGCGAGTCGCATCGGTACACTCCAGCTGTACGTTTTGGAGTCTTATTGCTAGTTCTTCAGTAAAGGCTTGTTTCTTGTTTTCGATGGTTTTACACTTCGAATTCTTTAGACGATCGTAACCCCACGTTCCATCAAGTTGACCAGCGAAACCTTGAGAACTAAGTACCCAAACCGCCCATGCTCGCTTTACGTCACTAAACAAATGTGGCACTTGGTATATTGCCCAAGCATCGTTCATCATTGTGCGACTGTGAAGCGTTATTCGTACTTCCTTTTCGATACTTGTAAAGTCATTCTGCACGACTTTATAGAAGTTTACCAACTCCTTGTTGGTATCGTTCAACACTTCCACCAGCGATGGTTGTTTGGCAAAGAAGATAGCAGCTCCACCGCAAAAGGGTTCTGCATAAAGCCGATGATCAGGAATCATATCGATGATTCGCGGAGCTAATTGTTGTTTGCCCCCATAGTATGTAATGGGGGTTTTGTGAAAGATTCTTGACATTTTAAATATGTTTTAAATGATTAATAATTCGTTGCTTTACTATTATTCTCTCGTTTAAAACAATGCCGTTTTACATATTCAATAGCTCCAAGCAAACTGCCTCAATTCTATCTAATAATGATGTTGCACCAAGATTTGAAGCGGGCATTTCAACTCCATTAATACACATTACATTCGTTGCCTTAGTATATGTAATTTCATCAACTGTTTGCTCACGAGATATCATCGATAAAAGCTCATTAAGCGGAGCTACCTGTAACGGATTTAAATCAGTCAAACTTTTAGAAACTATCTTATCATCGTTTGAAAGAATAACAACGATAGACCCATTTAATGTAGCTTTTTTTAGAGTTTTAAGAACTGGAGAATCATATTTCTCTATCTCTGTAATGAATGAATTTAGTTTTGATAACTCTACTGGAGATAATTTACTAAATCCTATTGGAATAGTTCCACCATCTCCAACTAAAATAACATTATTACGTTCTAAATCTATTACTATGCTTTTCATTGTTTTATTTTTAATTATTCGACTTCAGTATCTTCTATTATTATTGCTTTTGCTCCGAATTTAGATATTGGAGCAAATGTATTTCCACTTGTATCAAATGTATTAAGTATACTATTTGTAAATCCATCACAGTTAGTATATGCTTCCGTAATGTGTAGAGTTCTAGCTTCTGTTGTATTAGATATTATTTTAATAGGGTTTGTTGCAATATTGCAACAAATAACCCCATTTTTAATTACTAATTTTCCTGCGGATTTAATTATTGCTGGTGATGTACCTCCTTGATTTAATCTGCCTTTAAGTATTACTTTGCCACCGTAAATATTTATCAAAGGTTGATTCCAATTATAAGTATTTAAACTTGCTGAATGTTCAATAATTAATACCCCACCAGCATTTACGTTATAACCAGTATAACCATTATATGTTTCGCCTTCAATGACTAAAGTGCCATTTGAAATATTATGTGAGCTATATCCCCAATCACCTCCATTGCCCTTAAATTTCAAAATTCCTCCAGTTACATTTAATGATAATGTCGATGCTGCATTCCCATATATAATTGCATGTGCACATGTACTATTTATGTAACCTTGAAAAGTGCCATAAATATTGGATGGCTGGTCACCACTTAAATTAATACTACTTGCAGTTAATTTGCCATAAGTTGTACACGAATTAATATAAATATTTAATGCTTGTATGTTACCATAAATAACCATACCAAAAATCATATCATAACTATATGAACCTTGTCCCCCAAAAAATGAAGCTGATAACGAATTGCGTATATTTCCATTAAAACGACAATGTATTGCTTGAATTGAAACATTACCACTTAATATATCTGTATCTATTATTTTATTAGATAACCTTCCATCAGATTGTATATTAAGTGCGTTTATACCATTTGGTGTTTCTAAAATACCATTAGATATGTAAAAATTATCACATCCTCTTATTGAAAACCCACCCAAATATCCATAGCTATATTTGTGTTCCACATATAATGACATATTTGGTGATGAGTCCCATTGTCCTGTATAATTTTGAAAAATATTTGTATTTGATGTGATTAATGTTTTATACTTTAATATTATTTTTACAAAAGCATTATTTGAATAATATAATATCGGTATACTTGATGAAGTTGAATATAAGCAATCCCATTCATCGGAAAAGTTATAGACTGGATTTGTTACTCCTATATCAGTGGTAAAATTATACAATATAAACGATGATGTATTAGACAAAGCTATATTCCAATTTCCTCTAAGAGTTTGTTGTGGAAACACATAATCTGCATATGTATATTCTACAATTTTGACTGATCGGCTAAATATCTTAGCACCGCTATCGGTTACATAAGTTACTCCAGGTCTATTTATACTTCCTGTTATAGTAAATTTACCATCTGTCTTAACAATAATAGGTGTCCAGAATCTAATACTTGCTGGGCTTATTCCATAAGATGAGTTATTATTTAACGTTACCGTATTACCCGAAATTTCCAAAATTCGAGTACATAGTGGAAATGCTTGACCAGCACCTTCTGAATAAAATGATACGTACTGACCTATATATAAACCTGCAGAACTAAATACATTTATGCTATTAGTTCCACCAGAAATACTTGATACAACCTCTTTGTACGTTTTAAAGACTCCCGCATCTAAAGAACTTAAAAATCCAGTGAATGTTTTATATGTTTTATCCGTATCACTATCGGCAACCGCATCTGAATCTAAGTAATAAACACTTGTAGGAATATTTATATTTCCAGCAACCCAATTATTACCATCGTATTTCAATATTTTCCCTGCAGTTGGATTTGCTGGCTTAGATATTCTATCACCAATCAATTGCATCATTGTAGCCGACAGATTAGGATCATTGCCTAAAGCTTCAGATATTTCTTTTAATGTATCTAATTGCTCGGGAGAACCATTTAGAATTTCAGACTTTAAATCTATTAAAGCTTGAGCTCGTTGGGTTACCTCATTATCAATACCAGCAAGTAATTGATTATCGGCATTAATTCTTGATTGAATCTCAGCTGTCAAATCAGCATCAACAGTATTTATATTTTCTTCAAGTATAGCATCAGCATTTGAGCGTGCTGTTGCCTCTTGAGCAATTGCATCGTTAACCGATTGTACATTTGCTTTTGAGTTTAGTGTTTGCTCAAGATTTTCAACGGCAGACATAGGAATAGCATCATCAATGTGACGGTAACTATTCATCCATGCTTTTACCTGTTCTACGGTTGGCTTCCATCCTTTTACAACCCAACCTAATAGTGTATTTTTATCCATTGTCGCTTTATTAAATCATTATAATTGCATATTCAAAATAAAGTTCTTGAACCCCGCCTTCAGTTTCGTGAAGTGCTAGTGTAAATCCTGATGTTTTCCTTGTGCGAACCATCCAAATGACATCGTTATCATTATTGAAATATCTATTTGCATCATCAATACCATCGTGCTTAGTACTCCTAAGAGAACCAACAACAATATAATTATTCGTTGGTAACACTTGACTAAAATCGAGTGTCTTCAGATCATCAGAACCTATACAATCTCCAATATTAACACTTCCAGTCAATACAACTCCTTTCGGCAAATTTGTAATTTCTGAAGCATCGTGTCCATGTCCCGTTGCCGATTTTCCCGACAAAGCATCTGTTAAACCAGTTACTTGAGCAATTGTATGATTGTGAACACTTAGAGCTTTACCCGCAATTGTACCATTCATTGTTGCCAGCGAATTATTGATATTTGCAATTGAAGTACTCAACTGGGCTAATGTTGGCACTTGAACCAATGTCGCCCATAAATACGTTACACCAACACTTCCTGTTGTTACATATCGTTCGGTATATGCTTTGGGATATACGGTATCATAAACATTTACATGTGTATATACTTCATTAATTTGAATCTTACCTGTACTATCAAGCACACTTGCTTTAAAAGGCAATATTTCGCCTCCAAGCACTACAAAGCCGTCTGAAATATTGTTTCCCGTTTTCAAACATCCCGACAAAATGTAATTAGTTCCACCCATACTCGACAATCGGGCAGTCATTACAATCATTTGCTGTAAAAAATCTCCAGTTTCCGAACTCATCGGATATGATTGCTTATCTAAAAAATTTGCTTTATTCATATTAAATATAGATTGGTGTGTAACGTTTGCTTGCTAATTTGTAAAAATTGACTAACGATTTTAATCTGTCCTCATCTATTTTGCCCTGAAGCTCTTTAGGAATTTTTATTACAAAATCATATCCTATCGAACCAACAGCTCCTTGTTTATAGATTAAAACCGCATTATTGTTATGATATGTTTTATTACCTAACGCATCGGTTGTTACGCTCGTTGCTTTTTGAACCCAAATTGGTTGACCATTATCGTTTTCGCTAAATGTGTCTTCACGCCACAAAGTCAGCCAGTCGCTTGTTTCACCGTCAACAATTTTAATTCTGCGTAATTCAATATCGAAATTATCATTAAGCAAACCTCGTAAGTGGCATACTTGACCATTCATCGTTATTTTGTAAATATTGTCGGCACGGGACTTTTTAAAGTCATCCAACAACGTTTCCAACGGAGTGATCGAAGCTTCCAAAAATGCGAATACTCGTTGAAATCTCAAGAATGTTGGAAGTTTATCGACAACCAATTTAGAAAATGATATGTTTAGAATATTATTCATTGATTACTTGATAAGGCTTGAATGTTAAGTCTAAATCGGCATCATCGTATATTTTGAAATAGCCACTTTCGGGTAAGCATTTAGCAGGAATAGGTTGCCAAGGAACGTAATTAACGCTATCAACAAACACATCGTGAGTTACTGTTTTTGTTGTCCACAATTCAGGTATTACGACACCTTCAACCGTTTGTAATCTATCAACTAGCGAAACATTGCGATATTCGCCATTAAAGTCGATAGCGTTTTGCACATAATCTTTTATCGCATCACGAACAACGTCAGAACCATCGCTCAACCGTTTGCCGTCAGCTCCTAAAATCATGGGATTATAATAAATATCAGCTATTACCATAAAGTGGTCAGCCTCTTTATTTACAATCTCAAATTTTACTCCAGCATCTTTTATTTCATCAAAATACTCGTTTATGGCAACTTCAATTTCATCAGATAGTTTTGATTTGCTGGTTAATGTACCTCCAGCAATTTTAATATACAATTTGCCTTGATATTCAACAGCAGCTGCAAACTGAACTACAAGTTCTGACGTTATGGTTTGCGGGTCGATATTTCCTAAATTATATATATCATCATCCTTAACAAGCAACCTACCGAAACGAAAGGCTAGAGCTTTATCCCTATACCATTTTCGGCGGTGTGGCTTTTTCGTTTCAATCAAATCAAGCATTTCAGCTTTATCGGTATCAAATATCATTTGAAGCGTCCAAACGCAATAAGCAAAGCAATAAAACAATATGCTTTCAATCGAAACTTTCGAGAATTGAGCCTCGAATGGTGTAGCTGGATCAACCCCATATAAGCTAATAACAGATTCATTGGTCATAAACTTATCTGTCATTATTTTCTTTATTTCCGCTATTGTTTGTGCCATAACTATGTTATTATAAAATCTTCACCTATTGTCCAATATTCAAGTCCTTCACCTTGAATTGTGTTATTGTATTGTTCTGTTGTTATTGCGGTTGCTGGTTTAATTCCTTTGTCTTTAAAGTATGCAGCAATGTCTTTTTTAACAGCTGGAGGAACTATTAACATTTGTCCTGGTGCGAGTGGTTCTGTTAAAGAGCAATCGTTTGCCAATGCAATAGCAAATGAAGCTTCGGCCGAACCACAAGCTTGTACTGCAATATCACTGAGCGATTGTCCTTCTAGTACCAGCATTACAGTATTCTTAAACGTTTAATAGCATATAAAACAGCGACAATAATTACAAGTACCAGGAATAATATAATAGCATACCATTTTACATTCGAAGTCTTTTCTTCAGTACTCGATGTTTTCGATTTATTTGATGCATTAGTTTTCGACTTATCCAGTTTTTCCTGTACAGACGTTGCCAGTATTGTATTATTTTTATCAACCGCAACATCCTTTTTAACCGTCCGTTTTCCCGATCGATCTGTATAAGTAATTTTAGTTGGATATTGCTTCCCTGTACTATCAGGTTTCGACAATTCAACCTCAGTTTTCGATTCTGAAGTACTGTCACATTCCGTTGTTTTGTCCGCAGTTTTCTGTAGAGACGTTGCCTGCAACGTCTCTTTTTCCGTTGTAGAAATATCCTTTTTCTCAACAACATTTGTTTTTACTACAGCTTTCTCAACCGATTTTGTGCTACGGCACGAAATTGATACTAACAATAGCAGTATCAATAATAATTTACCCATTCGTTTCATTGATCTCTTTTTTTATTTGTTCAATAACCTTTTCAAAATTATCTCCAGTAATCTTATCAAGTAGCTTTAAAATCTTACTATTGATAGTAGTTAAGCGTGCAACTTCTTTTCGTAAAGCTTCAACTTGTATAGCAATTTCGCTCGAATTAGCCCTTGATTCTTTTAATTCCGTGCTTAGAGCTTCTGCCATGTTTCGCCATATTGTAATAGCCTCCTGAACATTATCTAATTCTGTCGTTTTCACTTCAGCTTTTGCCTTATCGGCTTCGGCTTCGCCTTTTCGTTTTTGGCTCTTTAGCGTTGCCAACGATGCTATTAACCCACCGCCCAAAGCGAGGTTCAATATGAGACTTATGATTTGTGTCCAGTCCATGATATTAAACAATTACAGTTTTTGCATGTTCGTAAAAGGCTTTTCGAGATTCGATTCCGTTTAAGCCTCCATTTATTTTTCTTGTTATTAATTCAATGTTATCGGTATCGGCAATAGCATTCAATCCGTGCGTTTCCCAATACCAACAAGCCGATTTTACAGCCCATTTAGGTTGCTCAAGCAATTCAGGCGTTTCGAGTAATCTTTCATCTCCAAACAAAGCAATACTACACTTTCTGTAATTCGATTTACCTGTTATCTGAATCAAACCACGACCTTTGAATTTTTCGCCGTCACCGTCTTTTTCGGGTGTGTTTCCAAGCATCTTTGCTTTTGCTCCAGTATCGTAAGCAGCTCCTGAAGCAATTTCACGCACATAGACAAACGAACCGCTTTCGTGTGCTAGTTGTGCAAGAAAAAGGCGAATTCTTTGTAATGTATTTATACCATATTGTGGCATATACTCCATTAAAAAAGGCGTGAACCGTGCCGATTTTGAGCAGAATTGGATTATTTGATATTGTCGTGTCATTATTCTTGAGTTTTAAATGTTTGCGATAATCTCTTTTTATATTCTTCGTAATCGATGCCCATTCGGGTTAAATGAATTCTAATCCTATCATCTATCTGCGATTTATCGTATTTACCTCGCATAAACTTTGTTAATCCGGCCCCACAAAGAGGATCTTCTTTTAACTCACCTTGCTGAAGCTTCAAAATAATAACCACATCTTGATCCATAGAATCACCGACTACTAAACCCGATATTATTAATCCATTCTTTTTAACCGGCTTAATCATCAAGTCAAATTCAGATGTAAGTAATATGCCTTTTCTGCCCGCCATTATTGCTTAATTTTTGTGTTCTCCATATCTTTAAGAGTAATTACTTTACCAAGCATCGATGCCGAATAAGATTCCGATCCCAATGTACCATTTGCCGAAGTGGAAGCCAGTACTGCTTTAAATGCTATTGGAAGAGCAGTATTTATTGCTTCAACATATTCTTTAAGGCTCTTAAGATTATCTTCCAACTCCTTAAGTTTAGGGATTCCTTTTTCGCCATTATTAAAAACAATATCACCATTAAAACAAATCTGATCAACCTCATCAGCAAAGAGCAAAAACGCAATAGCATCTTGACCTTCAACAATTGAAACTAAACAATCGCTACCTTTCTTAGGCTTTATATAGTTTGATCCCAAACCAAGCATTACATCATAATACGGCAATCCATTTGAGTCATTAGCTGTCATCGTTTTTTCATCCCAATCAATTTCTTGAGCAGTAACCCAACGAAATTCAGCTTTAACAACACTATTTAAATGTTTTTTAAATAAGCCTACAAATTCAACTAATTCACCTGCTACACTCATGATGCTTTATCTCCTAATGTTGCTATTTGTTTAAACCCATCGCTTTTATTCATTGTTTTTTTTACAGCATTAATATAATATGTACCTTTTAGTTCAGGATACATAACACTATTTAAAGCCATTCTCATTCCATGTTTAACCCTTGGAACTCCAAACAATGTAACCTCACCATCAAGTCCGGGTGTTTTCGCTTTTTTATAAGCATCTTTAGCTATAACTTCAATCTCATATTGATTCAAGCCATTTTGCTCAAGACTTATTGAAACACCTCCTTTTTCGCCACATTCATACTTTAGGTTCTTTCCAAATTTTCGGTGCGAAATAACTTTAACGTGTACCTTTTCTACATTCTTTTGCTTTAAACTCTCATCAGCCGTACGTTCAATCATTACTGAAACTAATTCCGCATTTGAATCACACACTTTCATTGCTGTAAGAACTTTATTTCTAAAAAAGCAATAAATACCTTGTTTTTTTAAATCTTCTAGTACAACAGATGCATATACTGAGTCGTATCGAACTGTACCAAGATTTGTATCATTACAATCAACTTCACGCCCATCAGCACAAGCAATAAGCAACTCTTTTAATCCACAATTCTTTTTACTTATGCTAACAACATATCGCTTGATATGATACATTTCATCTTCCAATCGTATTGTTAAGGGAATGCCCGGTTCTATTTGAGCTATATAACCCGAGAACTCTTCATACGACTCACCGTCATATCCTGCCAAAATAGAAACTGGGTCTCCTCCCTTAAATATATCTTGTAACGCAAAGCGATTATAGTCGGCAGTTTTACGTGGCAATACAATCTCAGCTGTGTCAGTTAATTTTCTCCAGCTACTTTCAATTGTAAATTCACTAAAGCGATATACTTCAAATTCCTTTCGATTTCTTGAAGCATGAAATACTATTTTACCATCCAATGCGTAAGTCATAACAATCCAGTTAATAATATATCATCATCACTACAAGCCTTTATGCTGAATGGCATAATATTCGGTTTACCTTGAATAGGATTGAAACTTATTCCCTCCTCAAGAGTTATTCTGCTTATTTTCCTATTCAAGAAAATACTACCTTTCAAAATAGAAACACTTCCAGCAATTTCATCTATTCGCTGTAATGCATCCATTTGCTCATCTTTTGTTTTTTGACCTTTACGACTTGGATCATCGAAAATAATTCCATCAATCTGAATCTCCCAATCATCAAAGCCATATATTTCCTTCACTGTACCATAACCTCCACGCATAGAAGTTTTAATTATATTTTTAGGTCGACGAAGGCTTACAATAGTAGCTACAGGAAATTCAAAATCATCATAACGTCTGTCAATTAATTGACCAGTACATTCATCAAATACTTTATACGACCCACCTTCAACCCAAAACGATCCCATTACTGGAGTTCCAAACATTGAAAGTCTATCGTATTTTTCTTCAGGAACGATTGAAATTCCACTATAACCATTCACATCAACATTTGCCGAAGCTTCAGGAATAATATAACCTCTAGCTTTATAGTCATGATGCAACCCATAAGGAAGATATATAGGGCTTTCAACACCATAAACATCCTTAAGAAGGCTTGCAGCAAAACCAATATCGATATTCGGTATTAGTCCTTTAGCTTTACCAAGCGTTGGTATAAACAATTCTCCCATTACACAGCAGCTATTAAACCATCACGTAAACTATCGTTAATTTTTCGAACTACTTTCTCAACTATGGCATCAACATTCATGTCGTTATTCATAGTGAAATATAGTTTCTGATCAATCTTTTGACTGATATTTTTTATTGACCCCGTACCATTACCACTCAAACCAGTTGTTTTTGAACTTAAATCATCAACAGTTAGCTTTGGATCAGGATTTTTACCAGTACCACTACTAATCTTCAATCCATTACTCGAGCCTAAATAGCCATTAAAAAATGCATTAACTTTAGATACTTGAGCATTTTGTTTCATTATGGCTTCTTTTGCTGGCACAAACAATTCGTAAACATCGTAGGCATTTAAACCATATTGTTTCGCTAAATCATTAATACCAGTTCCATCACTCGGATTCTTTTTTATTCCATCCAATATTTTTTGAATTGCTGGAGATGCTTCACCTGCAACTCTTAATCCAACAGATTTATCTGAATATTGACTAGCAATCAAAGCTCCAACATCATTGAATGATTTTTCTACATCAACCATAGAATCACTAATAATCTTACCAATCTTTTCTTGTTGTGTCTTTAATGCAATATTCCTAGCCATACCTTGAGTCGCCTCATCTTGAGCTTTTGCAATATCTTCGAGTGATGATTTTTCAGTTAATAGATTAGTCAAATACTGACCATATTTTGAGTTTATTTCTTCAATTTCTTTTTTGCGTTCCGATGTGCCTTCTTTTGTTTTCCTTAAAGCATAGAAGTCATCATCGAGTAATTTTGTTGATTGCTGAAGTGTTTTATTAAACCCACTTTGAACATCTGTAGCACGTTGCAATGCATAAACAAGTCCTCCAGCTCCAGCCAAAGCTGTAGCAGCTGCCAATATCCATCCAAACCCCGGTATACCCATAACGGTAGCCGAAAAGATAGTACTTGCTGTACTCATCATACCAAATGCTCCACTTACAAGCCCACCAATCATTGGCATTTCTTTAAACATATCAAAGAGCATTCCTACACCTTGCTTTGCATTTGCCATATTTGCCATAATACTTACAGCTCCAGCCATTCCATCAACAAATGGTAACATACCTCCAGCAACATTAAAAACACTAATTCCTAGGTCGCTTATCCATGCTTTTGTACGATTTACCCATTCTGCATAACTACTCATAACAATTGTTGCTTGTTCAGTTGCAACATTAGTTCCTGTTATCTTTTGAGTCATTTCATCTTGATAATCGGCACTACGCAACAATATTTGAGCTGCAGCAGCATTTTCCACACCGAATATCTGAGCCATAATAGTTGCATCACCTTGAGCCTTCTTTAACTCTCGTAAACGAGTAGTAAATGGCAATGATTTGTTAGAAACAATATCATAATTAACACCTAAAGCTTCGAGTTTAGCAGCTGCTTCTTTCGGCACAATATCAATGCCTGACATTTTACTAAGCACGTTTCGTAATGCAGTTCCTGCCTCAGCTCCATACTTCCCACCTTGAGCTAATGCCTGAATAGCAGCGTTTGTTTCTTCGAAACTTACTTTTTGATTTGAAGCTTCAACACCAGCTACTTTAATAGCTTCACTCGATTGATTAACTTCACTAGCACCTTCTTTAGCTGCTGCAGCCATCACATTCATCATGCGTGTCATTTCACTTGCAGCTTCTTGAGGGTTTTTCAAATCAACTTGAAACTGAAGCATCGATGTTGTTAATGCATCCATAGCTCCAGTTGTGTCGTTACCCATTGTTTTACTCAATGTGGCAACGTCTTTTCCCATTTCATCTAAAGCATCACCATTTTTTGCAATATCGGGACCAAAACGAGAAAGGATTCCTTTTTCGCTTTCCATCATTCCCGTTGCACCAACACCAAAGTCTTTACCTAATTTACGGGCTTTATCTCCCAATTCATCTAAAGCATCACCCGATATACCCGTTAATGCCTGTAAGTCTTTTACCGATGAATTAAAAGCAATACCAGGAGCCATTGCTTTATCAAATTGTTGAGCTAACTGATCAACACTTTGCGAAACGGCAAACATGTCCATTGCCGACATGCCCTTTAGTCTTTTACTTGTATTTTCAGCCTTTTCACCAATAGCATCTACACTTTTGGCAGCCTTGTCTGACGCATCTTTAAGCACCATTGCTGGAGCTGACAGATGATCAACAAGTTCAAGAATCCATTGTGTTGTTGTCGATGCCATTACTATTCTTTTGAGGTAAAATTTGAGACAATACTTCTATAGCAGCCGACAGTACGGCTGTTTTCATGTTATTAAAATCGAGTTTATTGATGAACAGATATTCTGCATAACGCTTGCACCACTCATCATCATTGAGTGTATCAGGATCGATGCCATACACTTTTCTTAATATGGCATCTCCTTTACTTACGAGATCATCATCACTGATCTCAAATGACGCTATGCGTTCTCTAAAAAACTTTGAGCTGGATAAATCATTTCTTTAAGACGTACACATACTCCAACATATACCATTCCATCTTCTAAAGCACTCAAATCACCACCAACCACTAAATTCTTAATAGCCGTTTCATTAAACTCATCGGCCTTAGCCGGGTCTGTTTTACTTGCTTGAGCTAATGGTAGTAACATTCTTATGTGCGAACGATCGGGACGACGTACAAGAAAACTATATGACTCTTCAGGTGTAATAATTCGTTTACCAGTTTCTTCAGGTTGTAAAATATTACCAGCCTCATCCAAAACAGCAGCCTTAGTCAATTCAATAACACTTAGTTCTTCAACAACAATAACCTTTAATATCTTAATATTCCCGTACTTTAGCTTAAAATCATTAATCACTTCGGGAGCTATACTCGAAACACCTACACCAGCCAAAACAGCATATTGAACACCAGCCTTAACCGTTTCCGATGTCTGATAATTCAAAAAACTTGCAAAATCAACATGAATACTTGAGGCATTTACTGCCAACGTGCAACAAACAAGTGCCAACAGGCACAATACAATTCCTTTTATACTAAAACTTTTCATTTTCTTATGTATTAAATTATTAATTCTTTTTTTTAATAAGGGAAGCTTATAATAAGCTTCCCTTCCTTGCAACAATACCTTAATATTGCCCTATTTTCAAACTAAACGATTCTTATTTACACGATATTCCAATCGATATGACTCAAGTTCATTGGAGGTTTGTTCGCAATGGTTTTATCACCTTGCTTCACAGCTATTCCACGCCCTTTGAATCGACAATTACGAACCCTATCTTTATATTTTATGCCTTGGTACACGTATTCAACTAGAATATCGAAAGGAGCAATATCTTGAATTCTTGATCCTGGAGGTAATACTTTTTGAATTGCATTAACCTCCTCTACATATAATTCAATTGCAACTTTTGCTTTATAATTTCCAGTTCCAAAACCAATGGGCATGTCTCCTTGACCATAAGCATTATCATCTTCAGATTCGTCATCATATTCAAGAGATAATATACCAACAACATCCCTTCCAAGAAGGTTAATTACTACATTATTCCATCCGGTCATTTTGCCGAATTTATTTACAAGATTTTGTGCAGTTGCCATTTCTCTACAATTTAGAAGTTAAACCTAAGTCCACATCGAATTCGTGAACAATCTTACCTACCACCACTTTTGCTTTCACATTCAATGGTATAGTTTCAGTTGGAGCTTGAGCAGGATTGATTCGTACATCTTTACCTTCAATATTACCAGCACTTTCCATTGCTTCAAGTTTTGACAATACAGCACCTTCAGTTGAAGTTACCCATGTACTTTTCAAATAACCCGTAGCAGGGTCTGTTGGCACTTTACTGCGAACACGAGGAATCAACGTTTTACGAATAATACGAGCTGCTTTATTCCAAATGCAATTGAAGTTAAAATAAGCATAATCGCTCGATTTCGTTACTCCCGTAGGACAACCATTCCAATAAAAGCCACCGTAATTTGCAAACGAACCAACATACATGTAGCCTTTAGCTGTCAAACTCTTTTGCTCTGCTGGGCTAAGACTTTTAAAAGTTGTACCGTCACTTAACGATGCACTTAGCCATCGACCAAGATTTTCGCTACTTAGCGAGTAATTTTCTTCACCCTTACGTGTGCGAGGTTTTTCTTCAATATCAACACTTCCAATATCCTCATGAACCTTACGAACAGCTACAGAACCAAGTGCCGTACCAATACCAGCACGAAGCTTATTGGCAATAACTAAACTAGCAATTGAAGGGTCTTGACTTACAACATACAGAATATTGGGAGCTGTAATAGTTCTACGATCAGGATATGCAGTTATTGCAATCGGTACAGCAGAACCAACACCTTCAACAAAAATACCATCAATAAGCAAATGTTCCGATGCAAAATCATCAACCAAACCTTGCAAAGCAACAGAATCAACTAATGCATTCGCAATAGTTGTATTCAAACCACTTATACCAATAACATTAACATCAACAATATTTCTTATTTCAGCTTTAAAATCATTATCATCGACTAATGCAGCAATCGTTTTTGTCTTATCCACAGGAATAAGCCAATAGGTAAAGTCGGGGCAAAGTCTTAACATTTCCGATAGATTATAATGAACGAGCTCACCATTCAAACTATCAGAACTTTCAGTAATACCCAAATCTTCAACTATAGTAATATCAAGTAACTCGTAAGCTTTATTATAGACCATACCAGCAGGTAAAGTCATACCACAAACAAGTACTATAACACGGTCGC
>Ga0302296_1001743_pt1 | contig 15204 bp, 9 predicted proteins | sample III_Fen_N3_1_FD_194546 | JGI IMG/M metagenome (GOLD analysis project Ga0302296, IMG submission 194546) | Peat permafrost microbial communities from Stordalen Mire near Abisko, Sweden - III_Fen_N3_1 | ecosystem: Environmental > Terrestrial > Soil > Wetlands > Permafrost | place: Sweden: Abisko... | reverse complement strand
TAACTGGTTAAGAAACTTTTGTAGTAGCGTGAGTCGTTGGCGCGGTCGGTGAACATATCGTAACCCCAGTCTGATGGCATCATTGTAGCAAAAGGACGACCATAACTGAAATCGCGTAATATTCCAGCATTGGCCGTGGTGTGGTTGCTGTTATATATATGCGTCAGACTGAGAGCTGCTGCGTCGCCATAACGGCCATTGTAGGTTTGGGTTGGTTCATACTGTGCAGACAAAAGGATTTCTTTCACATTGTCGCGCGAAAGTGTACCATCATTCAGCCACAAACTTCCAAAGTCAGGAGCCAATCCTCCAGCTGTGGTTACGCCTTTCATCTGGTCAATGGTAAGTGTTGAATAGAAGATGGCAGAATCAAGGTCAGTCGAAACATTACCTTTATACAACATTTTCAGATGGTCAGCACTGCCTGACCAATTAGATGCCTGTGCACGGTTCAAATACAATTTTGCAAGGAAATGCGCCGCTGCAGGCTTGGTAATTCGTCCCAACTCAGTTGTTGTTGCAGGAAGAATTGTAACGGCTTCACGCATATCTTTAACCAATAACTTGTAGATATCCTCAAGAGGTGCTTTTGCGTAGTTGAATGTTGCGGGCATACCTTCAACCGGAACTGTGATCAAAGGAGCTGCACCTACGACGTTTGTAACTAAATAGTAGGAATATGCCCGTAAAAACATGATTTCCCCTTTTCTGATTAATAGACTTGCCTTGTCTTTCTCGGAAAGTGCATCATAGTATTTTAGAAAAGTGTTACAAGCACCGATTGACGGATAGCATCCTTCCGGATATTTCTGCGCGGTAGTAACAGAACCAATCAGACTGTTAACAAAAGGAGTCATACGGGTACCGGTTGCATCCGGACCCCAGGCATCAGTTGCATAAGATCCGAGGACAATACGATCGGCATTTGACCAGGAAAATACTTCTACATCGCTTCCTGAACCAAAAATATATTCACCCTGGTTGTAGTCTCCTTTAAATCGTAAGATTTTATAACTCCCTTTACATAGCGATTCCAAACCTTCGGTTGTTTTATAGTAATCCTGAGTTAACGTAGTTACCACTTCCTCTTTCAAATAGTCTTTGCATGAGGTGAAAGAGATAAACGACGCAACTATTAAAATGATATATTTTTTCATAATTTCTATAAATTTAAAATTTTAATATTAGAAGCCAACCCTGACACCAAACACAAAACTTGTAACCATCATGGTATTGTTATTTGTACCACCGGTCGGATCTCCAACCGAGTTTACACTTGTCCATCCGTTTGAATCATCTGGATTGATACCTTGTTTAATCACATCACCACCAAAAATAAAGGGGTTTAAAACCTGTGTATAAACTTGTAACCTGTCGATGTTTACCAACGATAAGAATTTTTTCGGAACATTGTACGATAATGAGATGTTGCGAACGCTTACGAAAGAACCGTTATTTATATAAGTGGCTCTGGTAATATCGGCGTTGCCTTCTGTTGCGCTTGTAAGCTTATACCAACGGGCATTAGGATTATCTTCAGACCAAAAATCAGTCAATGCAGCTTTACGAACATAGCCTACATATTTGCCACCGGCAGTTCCTCCAGGGATCAATGATGAGAAATATTTCTGGCCTATACGCGCATAGATAAAGAAACTTAATGTGAAGTCTTTATAGGTAAATGTATTTGTTAAACCTCCAACCCATTTCGGACGGGTGGAACCTTTTACTACTTTATCAGCGTCTGTTAATTTATGGTCCGGGGTTCCCTGTTCGACTGGTTTATATTGACCAGGAGCAAAGGTGTAGCCATTTGTTTTCCAAAGAGCAATCTCAGCCAGGTCTGCAGCGGTATTCTGCCATAAGCCGTCCACTACATATGTTCTGAAAGGCCTTATATCCATAGCTGCCTGACCAATATACCAACCATTCCCCGACATATCTTCCTTGCCATTTACCAACTCAACAATTTTTTCCTCATTGTGCGACCAACTCCAGTCAGTACTCCAACTGAAATTTCTCTTTTGAATGTTTCGGGTGGTCAAAGTAATTTCGACCCCTTTATTGCTCATTTTACCAATGTTGTCGGTAATGAATGTATAACCAGTAAACGAAGGAATAGTGCGATCAAGTAATAAGCCAGTGGTATTCGATTTATATACTTCTATGGAACCACTAATCCCATTTTTTAATACGGAAAAATCTAAACCGATGTTGGTTTGTGCTGTTTTTTCCCAGGTTAAAGCGGGATTCGCCATCTTGTAAGGAAGGAAGCTAATTGCGGCTGCCGTACCAAACACATAGTTGTAGCGGGATAATGGTCCCGTTGTAGAATAGGGGTCTACCGAAGCATTTCCGGTTACGCCATATCCAACACGTAGTTTTAATTCGTTTATCCAATCAATATGTTTGATAAAATCTTCTTCTGCCATCTTCCATGCAAGTGATGCAGACGGAAAGAAAGCCCATTTATGTCCTTCTGCCAAAACAGAAGAAGCATCGTAACGGCTGGTAAATGTAGCTAAATAGCGATTTTTCAACGAATAATTCAAACGGCCCATAAACGAAAGAAGTTGTTGTTTCGTATAACTTGTGCTATAGCCATCGGGTTTGCCATTGAGGTTTGATGATAAATCGTACCATTTTGAGGCATCGGTGAATATTTTTGATGACGACATAGACGAGCCTTCAGTTTGGGTTGACTGATTCGATTGCATCAATGTTGCACCGATTGTATGAATACCAAATGTCTTGTCGAAATACAACAAGTTTTCAACCAAATATTGAAAATTGTCGGAGGTTTCATAGCTCGCAGACGAGCCAGCATTGGCCGTTATACGGCGTAATGTTGATTGAGAGCTTTGCCAGGTACCCTTATTGTAACGATTCAATCCCATTCCAACGTTTAAACGGTACCTCAACCAAGGTGTAAAATGAACTTCACCAAATATATTCGCCTGGATATTTGTATTTTTACGTGTGTCCGCGGTATTGTCTATATCAATTGTCGGATTGTATATTGGAGTTGTTGTATTTCCTCCGGGATATAAAATAAGACCACCATTTTCATCATAGGGTTTACCCATAATCAATTGCGATAGGGCAAGGCCGTAAAGGTCGTTTGCGCCAGTTGCACTACCCGAACGGTTTATTGTACCATATTCTTGCTCATTTTTGGAAATATTTAAAGTAGTACCTACTGTGACCCATTTTTTTGGTGTGATTTCCGCATTTAATTTGATTGTATAACGGGTATAACTCTGGTTCTTTTGAGTGCCATCATTATTAAGGTAACCTAATGACATATAAATTTTAGAAGCATCATTTCCTGAACTTAATGATACCTGGTGATTTTGGGTGATCCCTGTCTTGGTTAGTAAGCTTACCCAATCGGTTGATGGAATTTTGCTTGCATCATAAGTGCCTCCTTCATAACCTTTGTTAATTGCCGCGATAGTTGCGGCATCGTTGTTTCCAAACATTTCAAGATCTGCAGCCAGAGTAGGCACTGTATATGCAGTTGGACCCGCTTTATAAGCCCCTGCATTGATATAGGCTTGCCGGTAACGGTCTATTGCTTCTCCTGCACTTGCCCATTTGGTTAACGAGTTGATAGTGTTTAAGGTAACATTCCCTTCATAGTTGATATCCATTTTGCCCTTTTTCCCCTGCTTGGTCGTAATAAGGATAACGCCATTGGCCCCTCTGGAACCATAAATTGCAGTGGATGAAGCGTCTTTAAGAATTTCCATTGATGCAACATCGTTAGGATTGATATCGTTAAGATCCCCCATTAGGATAACACCATCAACAACATAAAGTGGACTATTGGAGGCCGTTATTGAACGCGTACCACGGATTGTAACCGAAGATACTGTTCCTGGCCGAACATTCGTTACGATGTCAACTCCGGCAGCTTTACCTTGCATTGCGTCAATGGCATTCTGTACCGGTCTCTCTTTCATTGTCTTTTCTGAGACACTAACTAAAGCGCCCATTACATCACTTCGCTTGACAGTTCCGTATCCGATGGCAACGACCTCCTCCAGTCCTATTGCTTCTTCTTCAAGTATAATGCTGATGGTTGTTTTGCCTTCAATTGCGATTTCCTGCTTTTTCATTCCTATAAAAGAGAAAATCAAGGTCTTGGCATCGACAGGTAATATAAGTGAATAGTTGCCATCGATATCAGTAGTTATGCCTGAAGTTGTACCTTTTACGACAATCGATACTCCCGGGATTGCGACCCCCGACTGATCGGAAACCTTCCCTTTAATGACTTTTTGTTGTTGCTGGGTACTCTCATCGCTAACAACTTCATTTGAGCTGATCACGATGTCTTTGTCGAGTACATGGTAGGTAAGCCCTGTTTTATCTAAAATTTCATTCAGAATTACTTCAATCGCCTCGTTCTTATAATCGACAGTAACCTTTGAATCAGACGGGATCTGTTCATTCTTATAGAAGAAATCGAATTCAGATTGTTCCTGGATAGCTTTAAATACCTGTTGTAATGTTGCATTTTCAACTTTAATGTTCAATCTTGTTTTTTGTGAATAAACCGAAGCTGAAACATGCATGAGTGATACGAATAAAAGAAATACAATCAGACGCATAATCATCCAAATTTTACGGACTTTTCCCATATCAGGGGAATAGCCCTTAATTAAATTTTTTTTCATAACTTTGTTTGCTTTAAAAAAGTTTTAATTTATTAAGACTCGATTTGGAACGGAGGATGGTGGTACATTCTCCGTTTTTTTACATTTTTTTGCGTGTTTCTGGTTCACCTCCTTCTTTTAGTTGTCGAATTAGTTTTGATTTTCTTATTTGTGTGTAATTTGTATTTTGTCAGATTTAATTTTGTATTTGATTGGAACTGTGATGTTCAGTAAATCAAGAAAGTGTTTGGCATCCTTATTCCGCTTTATCACTCCCGAAAAGTGCATCCCCTTGAAGTATGCTTCGTCAGCCGTAATCTCAACATCGTACCAACGTTCGATCACTTTGAAGACTTCATTCAAATCTTTGTTGTGAAATTCATACCTGCCATCTTTCCATGAACTAAAAGTTGCAGGATCGACTTTTTCGATGAATAGTTGGTTGTTTCTTTTGTTGAAAACACTCTGTTCTCCGGGTTTAAGCAGAATGGTTTGTTTCGCGGTTTGCAGCCTGATCTGACCACTCTCGAGTGTTGTCTCTATTTCGTTCGAATTTTTATAGGCTCTTACATTGAAAGTGGTTCCCAGAACTTCAATTTGCTGGCCATTAACTTCAACCTTGAACGGCCGGTTTTTGTCTTTGGCAACTTCGAAAAAGGCTTCACCGCACAGTTTTACGACGCGTTCTTCCGATGCAAATATTGAAGGTGCTGTAAGATGGGTTTCGGAATTGATCCAGATGCGTGTTCCATCGGCCAGGAACACCTGGTTAACTTGTCCTTTTGGTACAAAAATCTCCTGCATTTTAATTTCGGCAGTTCGATTTTTGGTGAAGGAAATAAACTGGCTTCCCCATCCCAGCCCGAACGCAATCAATAGCATTGCGGCTATTTTTATAACCTGGGTCAGGAGGATCATGGGTTTTGGGTTTTTCGTAACAAGTCGCTTTTTTAGTAGTTCCAGTTCCGAAGATGTGTTGTATTTTTTTGTATCCTTTTGAAATGCATAGGTATCCCATATATCTTTTTCGGCAAACAACCGTTTTTTGTTCGCAGGCGAGAGCTGCATCCATTGCAGCAGTAGCTGATTCTCTTCTTCCGAAGTTTTTCCCTCGAGGTATTTTAGAATGATGGAATCGATTTCGGGCATTGATTTAATTTCTTTTCTACACTATGATCGGAAGAGACCGAAAAACCCTACTGCGGTTTTGAAAAATATTTTGCAATTCGACAATATGGCAATTCGAAAATGGCAGAATGTTACCTTTCAAATGATTTTTGATGATCCTTCAAAAGAGTATTATATAAGTTGGCTTTAATCTATCCGGATTGGATTTGTCTTCTATCGTATTCCATTCGGGATAAACTCATTGTGTCAATATTTCTATCATTGTTTTTTTGTATTTTTTCTGTATCTTTATATACATCAAACAAACAGAAGTAATACAGAAAAGATACAGAAATCATAATTCAATACCGAATTACGATCGAACTTAAGACGGACTTATATTGACTTTAATATCTGGAAATTATGGCACGTGTAACAAAAGGAATAGGACAAGCATTTTCGGGTCGACTAGATAATATTGTATTTGTCAACAAGGGTGATATAACATATGTGCGTACATTGCCACGCGAACGAAAGCCATCGGAATGGAGTGCTGATCAAATCCAGCATCGTAAATGCTTTGCTATTGTGATGAGGTATGCGTCCAGAATGATGAACTCATTTGTCAGGCCAATCTGGAATAAGTCGGCTACCGATACGATAAGTGGATTCAACCTCTTTGTGAAGGCAAATAAACCGGCTTTCGGCACGAAAGGACGCGTAGAAGACCCTTGTATGCTGCGATTTTCAACGGGTTCGTTACCACTCCCTTCTAATTTGAAGGTCGTAATGTCATCCGAAGTGGCAAATGTAATCATCGTCAGGTGGAAGAATGAAATTGCCAATCCGGTAAGGGGGCAAGATCATTTGATGGTCGTATTTTACAGCCAGAATGAATTGATGAAACCTATTGAGACTGCGTTTATGCGAAAAGATGAACAGGCACAACTGGTTCTTCCTGAAAAAACTGGAAATGAGATTTTTCTATACCTGTTTTTTGGGAGTACGGATCAGACAGCGTATTCAAATGATCATGCTTTTAAAATTGCAATTAATTGATTACTTTCATCTTAAAGCCAATAATCTGATTCGAAAGGGCATAAAACAATTTTACGACGGGTCAATTAGAGGGGAAAGGATTGGTTCAAAATGGGAAGAGGAGACGAATTATACTATCTTACTATTTTCCATTCATTTAGTTTTTAAAGAGATTCGACGACAAAACACACACCAGCATAGGCAAATACTCTTTCATTTCAATCCGGATAGTTGCCAGCGCTTTGGTAATTTGCTTCTCGACGGCTTTTACTGAGATCTCAAGTTCTTCGGCAATTTCCTTGTTCTTTCTGTTTTCGAACCGGCTCATATTAAAAATCTGCCTGCAGCGTTCAGGCAGACTATTTAATACTTCATTTAATTTATCTTCGAGTTCCTGTTCAATCAAAGCCTGGTTTTCATCCATAAAATACCTAAGCTCTTCCTCCTGCAACATCAACCTGGTCGATTCGAGGTATTTATTTCTAACTTTTTGCTTTTCGAGCTGCTGAAGACAGCTGTTCCGGACCATTGTAAATAAAAAAGAATTAAGCGACTGACTAATAATGATTGACCGATCGGACCAAAGCTTTATGAACACATCCTGTACAATATCCTGAGCTACTTCGTCCTCAACGAATTTGACCGCGTAATAAAACAGAGGTTTGGAATACTGTTTAAAGAGTTCATCAAATAACTGTGAATCCTCAGTATTTACAGGCATTCCTTTGTTTCTGAATTGATACATTTTAATCAGAATGAATTCAATTTGGTGCTTTAACAGTACCGGGTAGCAATTTTTTTGGATGTTTTTTTCAAGACAAATGTATCAGATGGATTCCATAAAACCTAATTAAAGCATGTCGTGCATTTTATGTTGTATAATATCAATGAGTTAAGTGTATTTGTGTGAATAATATCCGGAGGAAAGTTAGGTTCAGAATGACAAATCACTATAATTGTAAGTGTAATAAGTACTTTTAAAACCAGCAACTCCCGCTGTTATGAAAAAAAGTGGTTAAATTCAGAAAAAGGATCTACAGATAGAATAAACATTAATATTTTCAAAGCCGCTTAATGTTGCCCACTATTCAGGTAGAGTGCTGCCGCGCCATAGATAGCTGAATTTTCCAGTTCCGATATTTCAATTTTCAGATTGGTCAACACATTACGGTAATCGAAATTCTGGATTGCCTCCATCATAGCGGGTTTGAAAAAATCATATGCTTTTGTAAGTGAGCCTCCAAGGATGATTATTTCGGGATCGTAAGCATATAATATTGATTTAATGGCCTGTCCCATATGGAAGCCATATTCGGAAAATAGTTGAATTGCTGCCTGATCGCCCAAAACCGCTTGATTGAAAGCATCAATGGCTGATATGGATTTCTCTTCAGAAAAGAATTGTCCGCTGCAATAGCGTTCGAAATTACGGTTCAAATAAGGAATATTTCCAAATTCGCCGGCACAGCAGTTTTTACCTTCATATAACTTCCCGTTGAAAATGAGTCCGCTACCCATTCCGGTACCAATTGTGAGTCCGACAATACTCTTGCAGTTCATTGCTTTTCCATAGTACTTTTCGCCCAACGCAAAACAATTGGCATCGTTGTTCACATAAACCGGTAATTTATAACGGCTTTCCAATATATCTTTCAATGGAACAACTTTCCATGACGGAATATTCACAACATCATAAACGATCCCTTTTTCGACATCGACAACTGAAGGGACACCAATCCCTATACTTTTTGTATTTTTATCGAAGCAATTGTCGATCACGGCAATGAGTTCATCCAATACCTCAGCTTGAGTGCCTGCAGCCGGAGTCGGTTCTTTTATAAGTTGAATAATTTTATCGGCAACTACCTTTCCTGCACGAATATTCGTACCACCCAAGTCGACTCCAATTATATTTTCGATATTCTTCATATTAACAGGAATTAATTGTCTTCAAAAAAGCACTCCTCCCTTGTATTTTAAAACAAAGGAGGAGTACAAAGAAAGCTAATTTTCAAAAGCTTGTATGAGTCATTATCTGTACAAATTGTAATACTTATTTGTAAGGGAATGTATTAAATTGATAAGATCTCAGAAAGTTTAACAGGACGATGTTCTAAGTATGATTTTTTTGCAGCTAATGCAATTGCGACAGATTTTAATCCGTCATTACCAGAGACGGGAAGTGGCTGATTGTTGATAACTGCCAGGCAGAAAATTTTCATCTCGTTTGTATAAGCTTCAAGGTAACGCTCCATAAAGAAATTCAGCGGAAGCGAGCCATGAACACCATCGGCAGCAAAATAGCGGTGATTTTCGGGGTAGTTGTTATCCGCACACGCCATCCCTTTTGATCCGAATATCTCAACCCGCTGATCGTAACCATAAACGGCTTTGCGGCTGTTATCAATAACGCCAATGGCTCCGTTTGCAAATGTGAGGGTAATAATTGCCGTATCTACATCGCCCGCTTTGCCTATCTCAGCATCAACTAAAACGGCGGCATTCGTAAAGACTTCAGTTACTTCGCTGTCGACAATGTACCGGGCCATGTCAAAATCGTGGATGGTCATATCCATAAACATCCCACCCGAAACGGCACTGTATTCAGCAGGTGGAGGCGCTGGATCGCGTGAAGTTATTTTAAGGATGTGCGGATCACCAATCTTTCCTTCCTCAACCAGTTGTTTTATTTTCAGAAAATTAGGATCAAACCGACGGTTAAATCCGACCATTAGTTTGACACCTGCTTTTTTTACGGCGTCCAACGCACCCTGAATTACCTCAAGGGAAAGATCAACCGGTTTTTCACAGAAGATGTGTTTCCCGGCTTTGGCAACTTCGATAATGTATTGTGCATGTGTGTCGGTAGGTGAACAAATAACTACAGCCTCAACTTCAGGATTGTTAATCACATCCTTATAATTGCTATAAACTTTGGCGATCCCAAAAGCCTTTGCAACCTCATTTGCGCTATCCAGATTCGTATCTGCAATTGCGATAACTTCAGCCTGTGGCACATTCTGAACCAATGTAGAAATATGAACCTTACCAATTCTCCCGGTTCCAATAACACCCAGTTTTAATTTTTTCATTGTTATAATTTTAAAAGATAGTTAGAAATGAATGATTTATAGGCCCAGCGATTTTATGAAATCACGATTTCGACGGGCGCACACTTTGGGGTTTCCCATCCCGGGAAGGACATCCTGTTCAACAACAATCCAACCGGCATAATGCTGTTTCGTAAGTTCTTCCACGATCGCAGGGAAATCGACTGCCCCTTTTCCAAGTTCACAGAATACACCATTACCAACAGACTGGAAATAATCCCAACCTTCGGTTCTTGATTTTGCAGCAATTTCAGGATGACAATCTTTAAAATGGATGTGCCAGATCCGGGCTTTATGTTTTATTAATGCATCCAGCGGATTGCCGCCACCAAATTGATAATGGCCCATATCCAGTACAAGACCCACCAATGAAGGATCTGTTAAAGCCATTAACTGATCAATTTCGTCAGGCGTTTCGATATAACCGGCACAATGGTGGTGAAATACGGTACGCAGACCTGCTTTGGCTTTTACCTCGGCGGCCACAAAATTTGCCCTTTCGGCAAAGATTTGCCATTCTTCATCCGAAAGTCCCATATTTGCGGTAACTCTTCCTGCATTGAGGGTACGCTCTTTTACGCTTCCATTATCGTCGGCAAGCACAATAAATGCATCCTGATAACCTGCATCTGCCATGAGTTTAGCTGTTTTTACAGCCGCCTCAGCACCAGCCACATGTTTGGAACGGTCTTTTAAAAAAACCGGAACAAATGCGCCGACCATTGAGAGATCGCGCTGATCAAGTTCGTGTTTTAATTCTGTAGGAACCGTGGGCATAAATCCCCAGTCACCGAGTTCACTGCCCTGATAACCGGTTTCCCTGATTTCATCAAGAACCTGTTCAAAACCTGCAGCTTTACCATCAAGATCGAATTCGAGGACGCCCCATGAGCATGGAGCATTGGCTATTTTTATCATTTTGAATAAGTTATAAAAATGCGTTTATAGATTGATTAAAATTTTCTGGACCACTCTTCATTCCATCGCTCAATCACCACTTTTGTCTGCGTATAAAACTCTACAGCGTGAGACGATTGACCATGCAAATCTCCAAAGAAACTTTCCTTCCAGCCGCTGAACGGGAAGAATGCCATTGGAGCTGCAACCCCGATGTTTACACCGATATTCCCTGCAAGGGTATTATGGCGGAACTTTCGTGCTGCTGAACCGCTGCGTGTAAAGATGCAGGCTGAGTTTCCGTATCGGTTTTTGTTGATCAGCTCAATTGCATCTTCGAGCGTATTGACATTGATGATGGTCAGCACAGGACCGAAAATCTCGGTTTTATATACATGGCTTTCGACGTTGACATCACCCAGGATCGTAGGCCCGATAAAATAACCGTCTTCAAAACCCATAACTTTGACAGCCCGTCCATCGAGCAGCAATTTTGCACCCTCGTCTATCCCGGCTTGAATGAGTTTCAGAATTCTTTCCTTGCTTTCCAACGTGATAACCGGACCCATGTCCACTTCATGTGACATTCCGTAACCAGTCTTTTTTGACTGTGCCAGACGGATGATTTTTTCAGTGATTTTTTCGCTGGCTTCACCAACTGTCACGACTACCGAAGCTGCAAGACACCGCTGGCCGGCACATCCAAATGCACTGTCAACAATTATTTTGACTGTTGTCTCTTCATCAGCATCTGGCATTACAACAATCGCATTTTTAGCGCCGCCTTGTGCCTGAACCCTTTTCCCATTGGCTGTTCCTGTTTGATAGACATGTTTTGCGACTGCTGTTGATCCCACAAAACTTATAGCAGGGATAAATGGATGTTTCAATATGGCGTCAACGGATTCTTTTCCTCCATGTACCATATTTAATACACCTTTTGGTAAATTGATTCCTTCGAGTAGTTCGAAAATCCGGGTCATCGTCATTGGTACTTTTTCAGAAGGCTTTACGATATAGGTGTTACCGCAAGCGATGGCATAAGGCATGAACCAAAATGGGATCATGATCGGGAAGTTGAAAGGGGAGATGCAAGCCCCAACACCCAACGGTTGCCGGATCACAAACTCATCAACACCTGTGGCTATATCTTCCGAAAATACACTTTGCATGAGTGTCGGAATCCCACAGGCAACCTCTATATTTTCAATAGCACGAATCATTTCGCCTTTTGATTCCGCGTAAGTCTTACCACTCTCTTTTGTACAGATCTGGGCGATCTCGTCAGCGTTGGCCTCCAATACCTGTTTCATTTTAAACAGATATTGAACGCGTTGTGTCGCGGGGGTATTACGCCATGCCTGCCATGCTTCATGAGCAGCATCTGCCGCATCCTGAACGTCGTCGCTGCACCCTGCAGGAACTTTTGCTATTGATTGTCCGGTAGCAGGATTGATCACTTCAAGCATTGTAACACTCTTGCTTCGAGTCCATTGTCCGTTAATGTAATTCTTTAATGTAGTTGACATATCTTTACTTTGTTTTAAAAGTTCTAAAATATTTGGTTATGCTTCTTCTTTAGCAGCTAGCCGCCAATTCAAGTCTCATATTCTATTTATAAGTAGTACCGTTGTTTCTTTTTATTTTCCACGTATTCTTCGCGAGCTTTTTTAACCGAATCGATTTCAGAAACTTCGGCGATGGCTACTTCCCACCAGGCATATCCGGGCGTCCCTTTTGTAAGACTTGTTTCAATTGTAATTACAGTGGTTCGGGTTTGTGATTTAGCTTCAACAAGGGCGCTTTTTAATGAGTCGATGTCGTGCGCCTCAATAACATGAGCGCCCAGGCTCCTTGCGTTTTGTGCAAAATCGACAGGAAGGATATCTCCCGTCAATAGTCCGGTTTCCTCATCACGGTAGCGGTATTTTGTCCCAAAACGTTGCGAACCTATGGATTGAGATAATCCGCCAATGCTCGCAAATCCGTTGTTATTCAGAAGGATGATATTAAACTTGATTCCCTCCTGAATGGCAGTGACGATTTCGTTGTTCATCATCAGGTAATTACCATCACCTACCATTACATAAATTTCACGGTCGGGGCAAGCCATTTTGGCGCCAATACCGGCAGCACATTCATAGCCCATCGTTGAGTAACCATATTCGAGGTGAAAACCTTTTGGATCGCGTGTCCGCCAAAGTTTATGCAGGTCACCTGGTAAACTTCCTGCGGCACAAAGCACTACATCACGTGGTCCGGCAAAATCGTTTACAGCGCCAACTACCTCGATCTGTGAAACCGGAAGCTCACCCGAAACCTTATAGAATTCGCTTACCTGATCGTCCCATGTTTTACTCAAAGATGCAATGTGTGAACGGTATTCATCGGCTACTTTGTAATCTGTCAATGATTCTAAAAGTTCTTCAAGGCACACTTGGGCATCTCCGGTTAGTGGTAATGCGCTGTGTTTCCATGAATCAAAATCAGCAATATTGATATTAATGAATTTTACATTCGGATTTTGAAAAGCTGTTTTAGAGGCTGTTGTGAAATCGCTGTAGCGGGTTCCAATGCCAATTACCAAATCGGCCTGTTCTGTGATTTCGTTGGCACCCGGAGTACCAGTCGCTCCAACTGCACCAAGGTTCGAGGGATGGTTATAGGGTAGCGCACCTTTACCGGCAAACGTTTCAGCAACAGGAATTCCGGTTTGTTCAACCAATTGCTTTAATATTTCGGTGGCTTCGCTGTAAATGACACCGCCACCCGAAACAATTACTGGTTTTTTAGATGCTTTGATCAGAGATACCGCGTCTTTTAAAAGCGTAATATCTGGCCGTGGGCGTGTTATTTTCCACACTCTTTTGCGAAATAATTCCTCCGGAAAATCGAAAGCTTCAGCCTGAACATCCTGCGGAAGACAAAGGGTAACTGCACCGGTATCGGCTGGTGATGTGAGCACGCGCATTACTTCGGGTAAAGATGTGATGAGTTGTTCAGCCCTGTTGATCCGGTCCCAGTATTTTGAAACTGGCTTAAAACAGTCATTGACTGAAATATCCTGTGTTGAGGCAGACTCCAGTTGTTGTAAGACAGGGGCAACATTACGTCTGGCAAAGATATCTCCGGGGATAATTAACACTGGCAAACGGTTGATCGTTGCGCAGGCAGCACCTGTGATCATATTGGTGGCTCCGGGACCGATCGATGATATGCATGCAAACGTCCCCAAACGGTTTTTCATTTTTGCATAGGCCATCGCAATGTGAACCGAAGACTGCTCGTTTCGTGTCATAAAGTAGCGGAAGTCGGTATTTTGCGACAATCCCTGGCCTACCCCGGCAATGATTCCATGTCCGAAAATGCCCAGACAGCCTGCAAAAAACGGGCTTTCAATACCATCGCGCTCAACGTACTGGTTTTTGAGAAAAACTACAACCGCCTGTCCAACAGTTAATCGAATTGTTTTCATTTTATATTCAAATTTGGTTTGCATTTTTCAGATAAAGCTGCTGGCAACTGGCGGCTTGCATCCAGCTGCCAAAGAAATATATGGTTAACATCTTATTTGTAAATTCCCAATTCCTAAATCCTAAATCCTAAATCATAATTCATCTCCTTTGTTACAATTGGAATTCTGGGATCCACCCCTTTCCAGGTTCCATATATCCATTTGTGATCAGGATCATCTGAACTGGCCAGGCTCTGGTCGCTTCCAGCAAGAAAATTGAGGTAATACACATTGTACCCGTGTCCTGCAACGACAGGGTGGTATCCTTTTGGAATAAGAACCACATCGTTATTGTGGGCTTCTGCGATCTCATCAAGACTGCGGTCGTCGGTATAAACTTTTTGAATCGCAAATCCCTGAGGTTTATCGATCTTGTAGAAATACATTTCCTCCAAACTGGCTTCTGTTAATGCCCCGGTAACCGGATCGGTTTTTCGTGTATCATGTTTGTGTGCAGGGAAAGAACTCCAGTTTCCGGAGGGGGTATAAACTTCGACACAAACCAATTTGTTGGCTGCCGATCCGGGCGGCAACAAACGGTTTATCTGTCGGCTGGCATTATCGCCGCCTCTATATTCTATTCCCATCGATTCAACGTCATCAGGTGTTACAAAATGAGCCGGGAATAATTCGTTGGCGATACACCAACCGCAAGCGATGTCAACCAAACCGCCAACAGGGCTGATTTGGAATTTGGTGTGTGGAGGCAGGTATAATCCATGAGGCAAGCCACTGAATACATCTTTTCTTCCGTTCGAAGTTTTCCATGTTCCAGCCGATGTTTCAGCCAAAAAATTTCCTCCGAGTAAAACAAACATATATTCATTTTCACCGGTATCGCCAGCCCATTTTTGTCCCGAATTCATTGTCCTGGCCA